>LAHS01000580.1_pt1 | contig 81557 bp, 59 predicted proteins | sample 329651 | NCBI WGS metagenome assembly LAHS01 (sample SAMN03275699, study PRJNA271635) | activated sludge metagenome | isolation source: sample C-1 Sludge from hydrolytic chamber (first chamber) of Anaerobic...
CTTTTTTGTTTTCACTATCCGTTATTTGTCCGTGACTTTTCAAATAACAGGTGTGTTTCCTATTTGCCTATTGCGAAAGACAATGGCAGCCTTTTGAGTTGACGGATGTGGTGCCAATGGTTTTTCTATGGTAAGTGACGGATTTGCGTGCCCAACCGGTTTAGATACCTAATTATCGGTTTCCTGTGTTTAACACGCATTGAAACAAGAATCCAATCCGCAAGGGTTGGATTTTTTGTTTCCGGGGTTGCTGTGCGTTGTTTTGTCGTTGTGTTAAGCTCCCAAAGCCTTTATAATAGTAAAGTCAAAAAACAGACGCCTTTTAAGGAGGATAGACGATGGAAATCAAAGATACCTTACTGATGCCGAAAGGCACCTTCCCGATGAGAGCCAATCTCCCTCAGCGTGAACCGCTGATGGTCGAGAATTTCAAGAAAATCGGTCTTTATCAGATGCTGTTAAAGCACAACGAAGGCAAACCGGCCTTCTATCTGCATGATGGTCCGCCTTATGCCAACAACGAGATTCATGCCGGCCATGCTTTAAACAAGATCATCAAGGATATCATCATCCGCAGCAAGAACCTGGAAGGCTTTTATGTTCCTTATACGCCAGGCTGGGATACGCATGGCCTTCCGATTGAGCTTTGCGTCACCAAGAGCGGCGTGGACCGTCGGACGACTCCGCCGGCTGAATTCCGTAAGAAATGCCGGGATTATGCCTTGACTCAGGTCGACCGTCAGCGTCAGCAGATCCTCCGTCTGGGCGTGGTCGGGGATTATGACCATCCTTACCTCACCTTGGACCGGGACTATGAGGCTAACCAGATTCATCTCTTTGCTCAGATGGCCATGGACGGCCTGATTTACAAAGGTCTGAAACCGGTCAACTGGTCGCCGTCGAGTGAGTCGGCCTTAGCCGAAGCCGAAATCGAATACAAGGATGTCACGGCCAAGACGATCTATGTGAAATTCAAGGTTACCCAGGGCAACGCCCTGGTGAAACCGGGCGATTATTTCGTCATCTGGACCACGACGCCGTGGACCCTTCCTGCCAACCAAGGCATCTGCCTCAATCCGGGAATGGAATACGGTCTCTTCGATACCGATCAGGGAAGATTTGTTGTCTTAGCTTCCTTAGCCGAGAGTCTCAAAGCCAAGTTCGGGTTTGCCAAGTTCGAGAAACTGGAAACCTTCACCGGCAAAGAGATGGAAGGCGTCATCTGTAAGCATCCTTTCCTCGATCAGAAGTCCATTCTGATGAGCGATGACTATGTCACCTCCGACAGCGGCACGGGCTGCGTCCATATCGCCTCAGGCCATGGTCTTGACGATTACCGGGTGGCCAAGAAGTATGGCATCGAGCCCTATTGCCCGGTCGATGAGAAGGGTTATATGATGCAAAGTGCCGGTCCGGAACTGGCCGGTCTTTTCTATGAGGCCGCCAACGACAAAGTCATTGAGATCCTCAAGCGGGAGCAGGCACTGCTCCTTGAAGAAGACATCGTTCACAGCTATCCGCATGACTGGCGGACCAAGAAGCCGACCATTTTCCGTGCTACCAGTCAGTGGTTCTGCTCCATCAGCAAGATCAAGGACAAGCTGCTTTCCGAAGCCGAGAAGGTCACCTACATTCCGGATTGGGGCAAGGTCCGTTTCGAGAACATGCTCTCCAACCGGGATGACTGGTGCATTTCCCGTCAGCGTCTCTGGGGCGTGCCGATTCCGATTTTCTATGGCGAAGACGGCGAGCCCTTGTTGGATCCGGTGCTCTTTGAGCATGTGGAAAAGCTTTTCCGTGAACAGGGCAGCGATATCTGGTATGAGAAGACAGCCAACGAGCTCTTGCCGGAAGGCTATCATAATCCGCATTCGCCGCACGGTCAGTTCACTAAGGAAAAGGACATCATGGATGTCTGGTTTGATTCCGGTTCTTCCTTCTACTCCGCGGATATTGCCTTAAAGCATCCTTTCCCTGCCGATATCTATTTTGAAGGCAACGACCAGTATCGTGGCTGGTATAACTCTTCGATGATTCTTGCCGTGGCTACCCAGGGCAAGGCACCGTACAAGGAAATCATCACCCATGGCTTCTTAGTCGATCAGAACGGCGAGAAGTTCTCAAAGTCCAAGAAGAATGGCATCGATCCGGTCACCATCTGCGACAGCTATGGTGCCGATATTCTCCGTCTCTGGACGACATCCATCGATTACACGACTGCCGAGATCAAGCTCACCCAGGATCTCCTGAAGGTCTGCTCCGAGCAATACAAGAAGATCCGCAACACCTTCAAGTTCATGCTGACCAATCTCTTTGACAGCGGGACCGAGGTCTACAATCCTGATTATCAGCCGACCGAGTTAAGTTATCTTGACCGTCTGATGCTCAACCGTCTTGACGAAGTCATCACGGCCATGATGAAGGATTACGACAGCTATAACTTTGCCGGGGTCAGCGATGAAGTCAATACCTTCATGGTCAACGACCTCTCGTCCTTCTACCTTGATTTCAAGAAAGACACGCTCTATTGCGATGAGAAGGATTCGCCTTCGCGGAAGAACACTCAGTGTGTCCTCTTCCACATCGTGAAAGCCTTAGCCATCGCCTATTCGCCGATTCTTTGCTTCACCATGGAAGAAGTCTATGAAGCCTTGCCGCTGAAGACCCATCTGGCCAACGTTGCCTTGGAAGCCTATCCGAATCTCGGACCGGTCGATCCGACGATGAGCAAGGATTATCAGACCTTGGTGGCGTTACGGGCCAAGATCAACAGTCTGATTGAGCCTGTCCGTCAGTCCGGCGTAATCGGTTCTTCCAGCGAAGCCAGTGTCAGCTATGCTCCCGCCAATGACGAGGAGAAGGCACTGATCGGCAAACTGGGTGAAGCCAGTCTGGCCTCCGTCCTGATTGTCTCTTCCTTCAAGGTCAGTGAGACCAATGCCGTCAGCAAGCATGCCGGCACGAAATGTGACCGCTGCTGGAACTATTTTGATGAGACCGAAAACGTCGATGGACATCCGCTCTGCCATCGCTGTGCCGCCATCGTCAAGAAAGCCGAAGGGAAATAACCGATGAGTGACAAGGTTCAGGCCGCTTTGAAAGCATGGAAGGCTCACTGGCTGGAAGCCAGTCTGCTGGCCCTTTTGGCCTTGGGCCTTTTCCTCGTTGACTACTTCTCCAAAGACTATGTGTTTAATCAGTACCTCAGTGAGTACGTCGACCATGGCTATGTCTCCTTGAAGACCGCTGTCCCCTATCTCTTCGACGTGACGCTGGAATTCAATACCGGCGCTGCCTGGTCGATCGGTTCGGGCTATACGGCCTTACTGGCTCTCATCTCCTTAGCCATGGGCATCGTCATCCTGGTCGGAACGGTTCTCTACTTCCCGAAGCTTCCGCATTTTGCCCGGGTCGCCTTGGCGCTGTGCCTGGCCGGAGATGTCGGCAATCTGGTCGACCGGATGGGCAAGTGGGCCAATACCCCTAAATATTCTAGGGGTGTCATCGACTTCATCGTCTTTGACTTCTGGAAAAGCTTCCCGGTCTTCAACATCGCTGACTCCTGTCTCGTCATTGGCATCGCCATCCTCATTGTCGGCTATCTGGTCGTGCTGATTCAGCAGAATCTCAAGGCCAAGGCCGCTAAGAAAGCGGCGCCGGCCGTGGATGATTCTGCCAGTCTCAAAGAAAAACTCAGTCAGAGGAAGTCGGCGGATGACACCGATGACTCCTCGAAGAAGGTCTAAGATGGAAAAGAAAGAATTTACGGCAACTGCCGCTGAAAGAATCGATGTTGAGCTGGCAAAACTGCTGGCGATGTCGCGCTCGCAGACGACCAAAGAGATCAAAGCCGGCTTTGTCTCCGTCAATGGCAAAACCGTTGACCATGCCAGCTTCACCCTCAAGGTCGGCGATGTGATCAGCTACACCCCGGTCGACAAACCGCAGGAAGGCATTGCCAAACCCGATGCTCCGTTTGTGATTCCCTATGTCTACAAGGATGAGGACATTGCCATCATCGACAAGCCCCGTGGGATGGTCGTTCATCCCGCCCCGGGCCATGAGAATGATACGCTGGTCAACTATCTTTTCAGTCAGGACGAAAGCTTTGACTTCGACCATGAGGATACCCAGAATGTCCGTCCCGGCATCGTCCATCGGATTGATAAGGATACCCAAGGACTTCTCGCCATTGCAGAAAATCCGGATACCCAGTCGGCTCTCCAGAACGAGATCCGTCAGCATGAGTTCCACCGGCTTTATCTCGCCTTGGTCTATGGCAACGTCAAGGATAAGAAGTTCAAGATCGATGCGCCTTTGACGCGTCCTAACCATACGGTAAGACGAGCGAAGGTCGATATCTATAACGGCAGGGAAGCCATCACCCATTGCGAGCTTCTAGGAACCAATGGTCAGGTGTCGCTGCTGAAGTGTTCGTTGGAGACCGGCCGGACCCATCAGATCCGTGCCCATCTGGCCTATATCGGCTATCCCATCGTCGGTGACCCGCTCTATGGACATCGCGAAGAGAAAATTGCCCTGAAAGGTCAGGTGCTGACAGCCTATTCGCTCTCCCTGATCCATCCCCGGACCTTGAAACGGATGACCTTCTATACCCCGATTGACGACTACTTCAAGGAAGTGCTCCGTTACTTCTTCCGTTAACTGAAAAAGGCAGCCGCAGGGCTGCCTTTTTTCATCGGAGAAATAGGCTATTAAGCCGCCTTTTCTGGCGTGGGATAAAGGACGGTCAGAAGCATTTTGAAATCAGCACTGGCCTGTAAGGCGTGCGGATGATGATGCGGCATCAGCAGAACCTCTCCCTTCTTAACGATATGCGGAATTCCATCGACGGTGAAGGTGCCCTCACCTTCTAAAACCTGCACCAAGGCATCGCCATCGGCTACATGGGTGGCAATGGCCTGGCCTTTGCCGAAGGAGAAGAGGGTGAGACTGACGGCATCGTTCTGGAAAAGAATCTTGCTGACGATGGAGCCCGGCTCCAAAGGAATGAGCTTGGCTAGCTCCGTCACCGTCTTCGGTGCCATATTCTCGACATACGTTTCATCACTCATGTTATTTGCCCTCCAGATAAGGCGCTAAGGCCTCGGCATGGGAATGCCGTTTCTTCGTCGTCGTACCGACTAGGACCACTTAGGAATAGCCGCCATAGGAGGCTTCGAAAAGCGTTTTGGAATGCTTCGTCTTCATCTCCTGAAGATAGCCGTCAGCATACCTTTTAAAATCGTCCTGTCCGGAAAGATACTTGGCTAAAAGCTCGGTGCTGGGAGCAAAGCGGGAGTCATGGACATAAGGGACTTTCAGGATCTCCGACACAAAATAGGCAAGATCGCTGTCTTTGCTGAATCCGCAGAGCTGATTGGTGGCCCGTAAGCGGACATCAATGACAATATCGGCTTTGGCGGCTTTGATGGCATTGAAGAAACTCATCGCACTGCTCTCATAAGGACTGACAACGGTAACCGTCATAAGACTTACCTCCGTTGTCATCATAGTGGATTGGGTCTATAATGTATGTTGCAAAAGCAACATGACCTTAACAGACACGGAAAAAGAACAGCTAGCGGCCAATCCTATCTTCAGCAATATGCCTAAGCAAGACATCGGGATGGCTTTAAGCTGTCTCAAGGCAACCAAGAAAAGCTATCCTCCGAAAGCCATGCTCTTTCAGGAAGGCGAACCGGCCAAACGGATGGGCTTTGTCCTGAGCGGTCAGATCGATCTTGTCCGCTATGACAAGGATGGATCACTGTTCCTCTTGGAAAGCTTTACCGAAGGCGAGACCTTCGGGGAAGCTTATGTCTTAAGCGGCCAAGCCACCTATGGGGTCGATGCCATGAGCCGCCGCGACAGTGCTGTCCTCTGGCTGGACCTAAGCCCGCTTTATCAGAATCTATCGTGTGGGTTTGCCCAGACCTTATTCCGGAACCTGGTCGCCGACTTAGCCCAAAAGGACCTTCTCCTGAAAAGCAAGGTGACCATCCTCAGTCAGAAAGGATTAGAGAAAAAAGTCCTCACGCTGTTAACAGCCTATTCATCCGAACCTGGCAAGACTTTCCTACTGCCTTTTACCCGGGCAGCCATGGCCTCCTACTTGGGCTGCGACCGCAGTGCCCTGTCTCGGCTATTGTCGACGATGACTAGGCAAGGAAAAATCCGTTATCAGGGGAATCAGTTCTGCCTTCCTCCTTTTCCGTGGAATAAGCAATCTTTATCAGCTACTAAAAAACGGTAGAGCGAACCCTACCGTTTATTTCTTGGTGACCGGCGCATCCGGATCGACAACTTCGATGCGGGTGACATGGTTCAGCTTCGGCGGATAGACCAGGGAGACGGAGCCGTCATAGGTGACCTTCAGCTTGTCGCCGGCTTTGATGTCCTCGAAGGAGACCGGGTTTCCCTCTTTGATGACTTTGGTGTAAGGCTCGACATCAAAGGTATAGAAATAGTCTTCCGTGGCCGTGTTGGTGACGGAAAGACCCATCATGGAATTGACGTTGCTGTAGGTTCCTGAGAGGATATATTCGTTGTTTTTCTCGATTTCCAGCGACTTGATGTCGGTGGTCGGGGAGTCCTTGCTAAAGGAGCTCACGAGCGATAAGGCTGCAAACAGAAGATTGGCCATACGTGTCTCCTTTCCAAGGTGTTCTTATTATAACTGACAAAAACTCAAAACGTTACGTTTCTTTCTTAATCCGAGCGGTAGTTACGGAAATAACGCTTCAGATACGGATCCAGGGCTGCCTGACCATACGTCTTCAGAAGGATATGGTAGACCTTGTCGACTTCGGCGCCGGCCCCTTTGGGGATGGTCGTATGGAACTTCTCCTCCATCGCCTTCCATTCCTTCAGGAAGGTGTAGCGGCTGATGACCGAGGCACAGGCCACGCTGGGATAGTAGGTTTCGCCTTTGGTCCGGAAATACAGCGGATTGGCTATCAGTTCCTCGCCGACCAGCTTCTTATAGTTGGCTTCCGGTTCGAACTGATCGATGTAGACGATCACCTCATCGCCGATGCCGTATTTCTCCATCACGCCTTTCTGAGCAAGGTTATGGCACTTGGCCATCACCTTATGGATCTTGAAGGACTTCTCCTCCAGCCGGGAAAGCTTGTCCGGCGAGACCATGATCACATAGTTCTTGATGCGGCGCTTGATTTCGGCACCGATCTCGAGGATATAGCCGTCATTCATCTTCTTGGAATCGTTGATCCGCATCTTTTCCAGATAGGGGATGTCTTTCGGTGTCAGATAGGTGGCCGTCACAATCAGCGGACCGAAGAAGTCACCCACCCCGACCTCATCGCTGCCGATCTGGTAGGAGAGATCCTCCCAGCCCTGGAAATAGTCGTCCTCGCCCTCGATGGGATGGTCGGGAATGTCTTTGACAGTGACAGTTTTGGAAAACTGCAGCGCTTCTTCCTTAGCCGCCAACGGTCCGGAAAAGACGACGGAATAGATTTCCTTCCGGTTCCGGTAGGCATGGATGGTGATGCCGTCATGCACGACCAGGAAATACTCATAGGGCTTATCGGTGATTTCCTTGGCCTTGTAGAAATCCCGGATTTCCTCGGCTTTGGCTTGGTCGACTTTGATTGTTGCATAAAGCATAGGACTATTCTAACACAAGCCCGATTTTGTCGGCTCTTTTGTTGCTTTCCAAAGCGGAAAAGAGGCCTTTTGTGATACAATGGCATCGTGATGGAAGAAAACTATATTACCCAGGAAACCCAAGAGGTCATCGCCCGGCTGACGCCTTACCTTTCCTTGCAGGGCCTGAAAGCCGGTTTTACGCAAGAGCGCTACTTAGCCAAGGAAGCCTTCGAGGTCGATCTTTCGCATGCTTATCTCAAAGAGATGTCGGCCTTCTTTCATGAAGGCAACCAGCTGGTGATCCCGGCGCTGATCGACATGGTGCCGCTTTTCGATGCCCTGGACAAAGGGGCAGTCCTATCGCCAGTAGAATTATTCAATATCGCCGACCTCCTTTCGGAAAGCGAAAGCCTGGCCGACTTGCTGGACGACAAGAAAGAATACGAGCACCTCTTTGACGATGCTCAGCAGCTGGATCCGGTCGAAGGCCTGAAACGGGAACTCCGCATGGATCTTGAGCCGGACTATACCGTCTCCGACAATGCCTCCGCCAAACTCCGGGACATCCGTTCCCGGAAACATGCTCTGGAGCATTCCTTGGCCTCGGTCATGGAAAGCTACCGCAACCGTTATTCCCAGTACCTCACCAGCGATACCGTCAACTTCAAGAACGGCGAAGAGACCCTTCCTGTCAAGGTGCAGTACAAGAACATGGTCAAAGGCACCATCCTCTCCTATTCCCAAACCGGCGAAACCGCCTTCATGGTCCCGTATGAAATGCTCGATCTCCGGAACAAGCTCAGGGAGACGACCGAAGAGGAGAACAGCGAGATCATGTCAATCTTGGCTGACCTTTCCGGACGCTGCCAGAAAGCGCTGAAATCCCTGAAGCAGGATTATCAGATCATCGAGACCTTCGACCGCTATCAGGCGGCTGTCCATTTCGGTGACTCCTATCAAGGCTGCATTGCTGACCACAATGAAGGCTATCTGACCCTCAACGGTCTTTTCCATCCCTTACTGAAAGCCAGTACGGTCGTTAGCAATTCTATCAGTCTCGGAAAAGATAACCCTCGGTCCCTTGTCATCACCGGCCCCAATGCCGGCGGCAAATCCGTCCTCATCAAGGCCGTGGCCCTGGCGGTCAGAATGGACCAGCTGGGTCTCTTCGTCCCCTGCCATATCTCGGCCTCCCTCCCCTTCATCGATACCGTCTTCTTCCTCGGTGGCGATAACCAGTCCGTCCTGGACAACCTTTCCACGTTCTCCTCCTCGCTGGTAGGCTTGAAACATATCACCGAGACGGCCACCCCTGCCTCACTGGTGATCATCGATGAAATCGGCGAAGGCACATCCCCCAAGGATGGCGAAGCCCTGGCCGTTGCTTTATTGAAGTACTTTGAGAAGTTGGACTGTTTTACTATCCTGACCTCCCATTTCGACGGGCTGAAGTTCTATGCCGCCAAGGATGACAAGACCATGACCGGCGCCATGGAATTCAACACCGAAGGCCTGAAGCCGACCTATCGGCTCTTGCTTCATACCACCGGCAAATCCTATGGCATCCTCTTAGCCAAGAACTTAGGCCTCAAACCGGAGATCATCAAGGATGCTCAGGAATTCGAGGAAAGCCGCTCCAATCAGGATGTGGATTCCCTGATGGAGAAGCTGACGGAACAGGAAAGCCAGAACGACAAGATCCGCCGTGAGCTGGAGAACAAGAAGAAGGATCTCGACAAAGTCATTGCCAAGAGAGAAGCTGCCATAGCCTCCCTGAACGAAGAGAAGTCTTCCATCCATCAGAAAGCCCAGGAGAAGGTCGAGCGGCTGGTCGATCAGCGCTTAGCGGAGATGGACGCCATCTGGAAGAGCAAGGCGGCCGAAGCCAATTATTCCGAATTCTCCAAAGCCAAAGGCGAGATGGCCAAGATCAAGACGGAACCGTCCGCCATTCTTAACGATGCTCCCAAAGAAGTCCTGCCGACCTTGGCGGTCGGTGACTGGGTCGAGGATGAAGACGGCCGCCGTTCGCAGGTGCTCGAAGTCAAGAAGAACGAAGTGGCCCTGGACCTTAACGGCCTAAGGTTTCAGCGTCCCATCCGCGGGCTGAAGAAAGCCCATCTGCAGGCTCACGACCTGAAGAAGCCCAAGAGTGACGGCACGGACTACATTGAGATGACCTTAGGGTCCTCGCAGGGGCTGGAGCTCAACATCATCGGCCTTTACGTCGACGATGCCATGCGGGAAGTCGTCTCTTTCATCGACAATGCCCGGGTCCGGAAGCTTTCCAGTGTCCGCATTATCCACGGACTGGGCTCGTTTGCCTTGAAGAACGCTCTGTGGAAGTATCTGGCCAATCATCCTAGCTTTGTGAAGGATTACCGGCTGGGCGGCGAAGGCAAAGGCGGCATGGGTGCCACCGTCATCCATCTGATCGTATGAGCTATCTGGATTATCCGGTCCTGAAGCAGAAGATTTCCTTGCTTCCGGACAAGCCCGGGTCCTATCAGATGAAGGACCAGGACGGGACGATCATCTATGTCGGCAAGGCCAAATCCCTGGTCAAACGGGTGCGGCAGTATTTCACCCGCCCGCAGGTCGGCAAGGTTGCCCGGATGGTATTGGAGATCCGCGACTTTGACATCATTGAGACCCAGTCCGAGAAGGAAGCCTTGCTGCTGGAGATTTCCCTGATCCATCAATACCATCCGAAATACAACATCATGCTGATGGATGACCGGAGCTATCCTTTCATCGCCCTCAAACGCAAAGACGACCCCTATCTGAAGATCAGCCGCAACGACAAGGAGAAAGGGTATGTCTATTTCGGCCCCTATCCGAATAGCGGCCAGGCCTATACCATCATCAATCTGCTTAACCGCATCTATCCGTTACGGAAATGTCAGAACATTCCGGCCAAGCCCTGCCTTTATTATCATCTCGGGCAGTGTCTAGCCCCCTGCATCCATCCCATCAATGACAGCGACTACCAGGACATCGTCAAGCAGATTACCCGTTTCCTCAACGGGGATACGGCAGAAGTGCTGCGGATGCTCAAGGAGCGGATGACGAAAGCCAGCCAGGCGCTCGAATTTGAAAAGGCGGAGGAGATGAAGAAGCTGATTCAGGCGGTCAAAGCCACCACCAGCTCCCAGAAGATCATCTTCCCGGACCATGTCGACCGCGACGTCATCGGGTATTCCTTAAGAGAAGGTTATCTCTGTGTCGTCTTCCTGCTTTACCGGCATGGCACCTTGCTCGGCAAGAAGTCCTTTGTGGTGGAAGCCGAGGATGACCTCAGCGAAACCTTGCAGTCCGTGGCGATGATGTTCTATGAAAAACAGACCAGCCTTCCCAAAGAGATTCTGGTTCCGGACCATGACCTCGGGACGGCTTTAGAGGCTGCGATGGGTGTGAAGAGTTTGCAGCCGAACCGCGGGAAGAAGCGAGACATCCTAGCTGTTGCTTTGGAAAATGCTAAGCAGATGCTGGACCAGCACTTCCAGACGGCACGGCTGGAAGACAATGTGCTGTTGCTCCTAGAAGAGCTGCAGAAGAAGCTCGGCCTCAAGAAGACCCCGCTGGATATTGAGCTTTACGATAACTCCCATACCACCGGCTACGACTGTGTCGGCGCAATGGTCTGCTACATCAATGGCGAGAAGGCACCGGAACTCTACCGGAAATACAAGATCAATCAGCCTAACAAGGAAGACGATCTGGCCTCGATGAGGGAAGTCCTCACCCGCCGTTTCACGAGGCTTAAGGATGAAAACGGGAAGTTCCCGGATCTGGTGATCCTCGATGGCGGCTATACCCAGTGCCAGGTCGGCCTCGAAGTCAAGGAAGCCTTAGGGGTCCGTGTTCCTTTGGCCGGCCTGATGAAGAACGACAAGCATGAGACGGATACCCTGATCAATGCGGATACCGGTGAGGAGATTCCGCTGGAACGGAACTCTCCGCTGTTCTTCCTGCTGATGCGGATGCAGGATGAGGTGCACCGCTTTGCCATCACCTACCACCGGGGCAAACGGGCCAAAGAGACGTTCAAGACCATCTATGACGGGATTGAGGGCATCGGCGGCAAACGGAAAGCCAAACTCCTGGAGCTCTATCCGACGATGGATTCCCTGGAAGGCGTCAAGGCCGAGGAGCTAGGTCAGGTCGTGCCGCTGGAGAGTGCCAAACAGATCTTAGCCAAACGGGATGAGTATCTGAGTGAGATGAAGACGATCAGCGACCATCAGAAAGACTTGGCTGAGGCCAAGAAAGGAGACTAGCATGGTTCCCTATCAACTGAAAAAAGAAAACTTCATCCCTCTGATTGTCTTATTGGCGGGTAGTGCCTTGCTTTTCGGATTGCTGGCCTTGCCCTACTCCCATTTTGATGTTCTCGGCCTGATGCAGGCGATGCAGACAGCCGACAGCGACAGCCATCTGGCCGCCTTAGGAAGCCTCACCATTCTTCTGATCGTCCTGATTGCCGGACTCTTTGTCATCGGGGTCCTGGCCTTGTTCACGTCCAAGCTTTATCTGCTGCGGATTGAGATTGTCTTCCTGTTGGCCGTCTTCGGAATGGAGCTTGGCTGCGAAGCCGTGTATGCCGGGGTCGGCATCTCGGCCTTGCTAGGTGGGAAAACGTATTATTCCTGGATCAATCTGATCAATCTGATCGGAGCGGTCGTGGTCTTTGCGGCTTTTTTATTGACGAGCATTCTTTTTGTCTTCAAGCCGATGCATGCCTTGCTTCTGGAATCCTCGAAGCGGCAGGAAGCCGAGACGGAGAAAGCCCGGGCTGCCTACCATCAGGAAGTCAGCGGACTCAACGAAGAACAAATGAAAGATTATCTCCGTAAGAAGCTGGAATCCGGGGAGATTTCGCCATCAACCTATCAGGAAATGATCAACGCTCTCAACAGGAAAGACTAAACCGGGACGACTTTCTTCAGGTCATAGATCAGCTGCTCGGTCCGTAGCTGGGCTCCTTTGTCGTTGAGATGGTAGTCCTCGTCATAGAAATAGGTGCCGTCATAAAGATAGTCGGTGACGGTGGAGATCACCGGATAGCTGTATTTTGCCATGGCTTCGGTGATCTTGGTCGCAAAGGTTTCCCAGGGGGCGTTCTGATAGTCGGTCGTGTCCATCACGGCGCTGTTGACCGGGGAGTAAGAGAAATAAACCGTCGCTCCTTTGGCTTTCAGCTGGTCGTACTTGGCTGCTAAACGGGTCATCGAGGTGCTGTTGACGTAGGAAGGCTGATAGGTGTACTTGCCGTCGGTATAGCTCTTGTTGACGCCGGTATAGGGACGGGCAATGCTGATATCGCCATAGTCGTTATACGTGGTCAGATAATCCTCATAGCTGCCACCGGGTAGGGCAAAGCGGGACAGGGCAAACTGGGAGAAGACCTGGAAGGGATGAGTCATGGCGGTCATATCCGTCAAGGAGAGCAGATCAAAGTTCCCTTCCGTCATCACAAAGACACGGAGCTCGGCTTCGATGTTGTCCAAAAGCTGGTAAGGAGAGCCAACCTCCGGAGCGTGAATGAAGACGTCTCCGCTCTTGAGATAAGGCGTGATGCAGTCGAACTGGAAGCTGGCATTGGTGCCGCCGATGACGCCCATGTCCAGAATCGTATACTGAGAACCATAGACTTTGCTGACCTCTTCCGACTTCAGTCCATAGCTCATGGAGCAGCCGGCAAAGAAGATCATCTTCTGCTGGTCCTTGGCGAGAATCAGCCGGTCCATGTCATCGGCAAACTCGGCATTGTCATTGCCGCTTTGGTAACGGGGATACAGGCAGGCATTCAGATGCCAGTTTTTGATTGGGACGGAGAAGGAATTGTCATCGACAAAAAGAAGGGTGTCACAGAAAGTGATATCCGTTAACGGCGATCCGGAAAAGGCGTTGGACTCCAAAGAAATGAGTTTCTCTGAAAGATAAAGGCTGGTGAGTTTCGTCAGGTTCTTGAAAGAACCATTGCTGATGGCGGTAATGGGATCACTGCCCTGGTAGCGGGGAATCACCAGCTCCGTGACGTCCTGAGTGCCGGTATACGAGGTGATGGTCAGGCCATGCTTGCCCTGAGCATAGGTGAAATCATTCGGATCCGTCTCCTTCTTCCAGTCGGCATAAAGATTCAGAATCGGGGTCGTCATCGTCACCCGGCTGCCTAAGCCGATCCGCTTTCCCGTGAGATCCTCTTTCGTGTTCCAGCCGGTCAGCACATAGCCCTTCCGTTCGATCATCCGGGTGCCTAAGGAGGTATTGGCTCTCTTATGGTGAGCCAAGGTCGGCCATTCGGCATAGAAGGTGCCGGTGAAATCAGCGGAGAGGAAACTGCCGCCGTTGAGCTGATACATGATGCCGTAGTCCGCTTTCTTGGCGGTGATGGTGATCAGCTCCGGGAAGGAGACCTTCTTCAGCAAGAGCTGGACGTTCTTGAAACCGGCATCGGCCACGGAGAAGCTAGCATAGCTGCAGGACTCGAAGACATACCCCGCTTCAAACGACAGGGTGATCACGACATCCGTGCCGCGGCTGACTTCAAAGCTCTTCTGGGACGGGGTGAAATAGGGGCTGTCGGCAATGGAAAGCCGGATCTTGTCCGAGACCGTGGAAGCCGAGGTCGTTTTCTGACAACTGGAAAGCAGCCCCAGCGGGGCCAAACAGCATCCGGCGATCAGCAAACGTCTAATAGCCTTTGAGACTGGCCGCATAATGCCCCCAATAGTAATTGTTCATATAGGCGCTTAAGGATGCCTGCGGAACCTGAATCGTCACGCCACTGGTTCCGTCAAGAAGATTATAGCCGACCGCCACTTTCTCCGGGTCGGTCTGCTCCAACGTCACGGTCTTCAAGGACGAACACCCGGTGAAAGAGGCGTTGAGCAGGCGGAGGATGTTCGGCTGCACCGTCAAAGACACCATAGAAGTATCGTTATTGAAGAGAGTATCCGCAAAGCCGGTGATGGTCTTGCCTTGGTAGGAATACGGAAGAATCAGGTCACTCTTGGTCTTACCGCTTTCGGTTAAACCGGTGAGAGTGTAGCCTTCCGTCCCTTCCGTCAAGGTAAAGGAATCGAGGTCAGTATTATCGCCGGTGCCGGTGTTGTCTTTGGTAGGGACACTGGGCATGGTCGGATCACTAGTGACGTTGGCCGTGGTGATGCCCAGTTCATTCTTCAGATCTTCGGCTAACCGCAAGGTGCGGTAGGTCATGCCGGCATCGTTAAGATGGACATTGGCATCAAAGAACCAGTTGGCGTCCAGAAGGTAATGGTAAGGGGAAGAAATGATGGGGAAGTCCAGGGACTCGGAAAGGGCCTCGTCGAAGGCACTGATGCTGCGATAGCTGTAGTCTTTGACGGCCAGCTTGTTCATCGGACAGTAGGTGTAATACAGGCTGGCCCCTTTGGCCTGGATATCCTTGCCATAGCTGTTGACATAGCTGACAAAATCACTGCTGTATTGGCTGATATCGTAGCTAATCATATTATTGGGATCATAAAGCCCGTCCATGGTATTGTTAGGTCGCGGCGTCTTCGTGAAATCGCCGTTGTCGTCAAAGGAAGCATGGGCATAGATGGTGCCGGAGTCGGCTTTCTTGCCGGAGGCGGCATAGCTCCACTTCTGACCGAGGTAATCCCAGGCCGAGCCGAGCACTTCCTTCTTTTCGTCGGAAGAGAGCTTGGTGAAAAGACTGCCGTCGCTATCGAGGGCATACCACATCTCCTGACCGGAGAAATAAAGGGAAAGCGCCTGAGAGATGGGTTCCGGCGAGAAGAGGACGATATCGTCTTTCTGGATCCAGTCCCGCGAGAGATCGAGCATCACCTTGGTGCCTAAGGAAATATACAGACCGAAGTTGCAGACCGTGTAATCCAGTCCGGCGGCTTTCAGCTCCTTTTCCAATAAGGCGCTATTGACGCCGAAGGCAATGTTGGAGTTACCGATGACGACCACTTTCCTGCCGGTCGTGGTTGAGAGCTTATGATAGAGATCTTTCAGTTCGCCGTAGTAGGTTTCATCGTATTGGCTCGGCAGTCCATACAAAACGACCGCCTGAGCAATCGGCAGGGAAACAAGGCTCAGGGCACAGCCGGCGATGGTGACGATTTTCAAGGACTTTTTCATGATCGTTACCCCTTAGAACTGGAAATAGGCAAAGGCCGACGAGTCCTGACTGGCCAGAAGCACCAGCCAGCAGAGAGCAATCACCAGGACCAGATAGACAAAGGAACTGGCTTTCTGGGCATAGACGCCCGCTTCCATGGTACCCGAGACAGGCTCAGAAGCCGGGACCGGCTTGGGAAGCGTGTTGACAAGCTCCGGATTGCCCTGAGGATAGCAGAAATGATAAAGCAGCACCAGGGCCAACAGACCTAAGCCTAGTTCGATCAGCGTTAGGGTATTGAACCCGAGTTCCTGATAGGCTACCTGCAATGGATGAGCGCTGAAGGCCGTGAAAAGCCGGGTATAGGCTAAGGAGACCATCGTCATATCCTTGCTGCGGAAAAGGATGCCGCCGAAGACATAAAGGAGGAACATCAAGGTCGACCGGAAAAGCCGGACAAAGGAATTGCTGAGATCGATCTTATGGTTGGCACAGAACCTCAGGAATGGCTTCCTTAAGAGGGTCTCCAAGGAAATGAAGAAGGCGGCATAGGCGCCCCAGAGGACATAGGTCCAGTTGGCCCCATGCCAGAGCCCGCAGAGCAAGAAGACGATCCAGAGATTGAGGATCTTCCTTGCCACGCCTTTGCGGTTTCCGCCTAAGGGGATGTAAAGATAATCCCGGAACCAGGTGTTGAGGGTGATATGCCACCTGCGGAAGAACTCGGAATAGCTTTGACTGCTGAACGGTTTGTCGAAGTTGACGGAAAGCTTGACACCCATCATCCGAGCCGCGCCTAAGGCAATTTCGCTGTAGCCGGAGAAATCAAAGTAGATCTCCAAGAGGAACAGGGCCGTGGCCAGATAAACGGAGAGCGAATGGGAGGTGGCGAGGTTGTTATAGATGTTATTGACAAAGACGCCGCAGAAATCGGCTAACACGACCTTCCGGAAGAAACCGGAAAGGAGAATCCGAGAACCGATCAGCAGGTTCTGACTGTCCAGGGCATGCTTCTCTTTCAGTTGCGGAATCAAGGTCTCCGGACGTTCAATCGGGCCGGCTACCAGCTGCGGGAAATAGGAGACGAAGAGGGCATAATACCCGAGATGCTTCTCCGCCGGGAGGGTGCCGCGGTAGACATCGATGGTATAGGAGAGGGTCTGGAAGGTATAGAAGGAGATGCCCACCGGCAGGATCAGATTCAAAGCAAATGACGGAAGATTGAGCTTGAAGAGATTGAGGAAGTCAATGACGCTCTGACTGAGGAAATTGAAATACTTGAAGAAGACAAGACACCCAAGGCAGATGACGAGCGTCAGGATCAGATAAAACTTCTTAAGACCCTTCTTCGGGGTCTTCTCAATCAGGATGGCCGCCAGATAGGATACCAGGGTGGTGCCGGCAATGAGAAAGACCAGCCATGGATTCCAGCTCATGTAGAAATAGTAGCTGGCAATCAGAAGCCAGATCCAGCGGATCTTGTGAGGTAGGAGATAATAGCCGATGATGACGATGGGAAGGAAAACGAGGAATTGCCAGGAATTGAAGCTCATGACTGGCTCTCCTTGGGCAAATAGCCCGTCAGGGACAGGCACAGGAAAATCAGCGTCAGAACGGCCACTTCACTGAGACTTGCCTTGTAGGCCAGACTGACGATGGCAGAGGCCATGAAAAGAGCTAAGGAAAGCAGCGGGAAGACAATCCCGGTGCTGTGCTTCTTTAAGTCAAAGACCGCTAACAGCAAAGCAGCGATATAGCCGGCTAAGAGCCAGCCGGAATTGAAGATCACGCTAGTTGTCATGGCTGAAGATCTCCTTGACGGCCTGAGCATCCACTTTGCCGTTTTCAAAAAGGGGCAGCTGGTCAACGATGACAATCCGGGTAGGAATCTCATTGCGGAAAAGGAGACCGGAAAGACTGGCTTTGAGGTCAGATTCCGTCAGCTGGGAACTCGGAGCTAAGACCACGGCCGCGGCCGGCACTTCGCCGTAGTAATCATCCGGAAGTGAGACGACACAGCCGTCCTCGACTTCCTTTAGCGACAGTAGGGCATTGGCAATCTTCTCGGGCGAGAGATTCTCGCCGCCTTTGATGATGATGTTCTTCTTCCGTCCGACGAGATGGAGATAGCCCTCCCTATCCAGATAGCCAAGGTCGCCGGTTTTAAGATAACCTGCCGGCGTCCGGGCCTTTTGCGTCAGTTCCGGCTGCTGATAGTAGCCCAGCATCTGACAGGGAGTCTTACAGACAATCTCACCGGTCACTTCCGGAACGGTGACTTCTTTTCCGTTCTGGGTCAGGATCCGGACATCGCTTGTGGGATAAGGTTTACCAAGCGTGGTATAGCGTTTCTCCGGAGAATCGCCGAGCCTTCCGGCTGAAATTCCCAGCGATTCGGTCATTCCGTAAACCGGAATCAGCTGAATGCCCAGGCAAACTTCAATCCGTGCCATCTGCACCGCTGAGCACGGGCCGGCACCGATCATGCCTTGACGTAAGGAAGAGATATCCTGTTTTGCTTTCTCTTGGGCTTCCACGGCCGCCAGGAAAAGGGTCGGAACGCCATCGAGACGGGTGATATGGTAAGTCGAAATCGCGGTGAGGATGCTTTGTCCGTCTTTGGCAACAGGAAAATAAAGGGCATGCTGGGCTAATAAAGCAGCCACAATCAGGAAAAGACCGAAAATATGGGACATCGGTAACAGCATCAGGCCGGTATCATTGGCCTGGTAGAGCCCTAAGCCCATCACCAGGAAAGCGGCTTCCATCAAGAAGCCTTGGGATAGGAGCACCGGTTTCTTCTTTTCGGTCGATCCGGTGGTAAAGACCAAAAATCCCGGCGTAGACTCGGACACGTCAGGGAAAGAGTCCGGCAAAAGCGGAGAGTTTTTGCTTTCCGAAGCAAGAGCCACGGACAAAGGAGAACCATTCTTCCGAACCAAAGAAAAATCAGACCACGGGGAAGCAGGGTCTTCCTGCCACAGAGCAAACTGGTAATCGATAGAAGTGAACGACGGAGATAGGAAATCCTCTTTGGCTAAGCGGCTGTCGACAAAGACCGCCACAGCTCCCAAGGATTCCAAAGCCAGGAACAGCAGGGCTGAAGGAACACTCCGAGTGGCCCGGAAAATAACAAAATCACCGCGTTGGACACCCTCTTGCCGTAATTCAACAGCCAAGGAAACCACCCTCGTCAAAACCTCTGAGGCAGTCAACGAATGACTCTCATCGAAGAGAAAGCGCTGATTTCCCTTGACGCTGGCATAGTCTTCCAGCGCCAGTAAGAGATTCTTGGGTTTGGTATTCATCGTAAGGGCTTACACAACTACTTTAGCATTCCGGAAGTCGGCGAAAAAGAATTTCCCCTTAGCTTGCTAAAAACAAAACGTAGAGTTAATCCTCTAATAGAAAGAAAACCTGTTTTTCGCAGGAAGGCTGTATCTTTACTTGAAATGCGGTTTGGTTTCAACTATAATTTGTAAGCCTAGAAAGACGGATTTCGGGACATAGCGCAGTTTGGTAGCGCACTTCCTTGGGGTGGAAGGGGTCATGGGTTCAAATCCCATTGTTCCGACCAGTGAAATGAAAAGGGCCACGCCGAGTGGCTCTTTTTTGATTTTTATCCCATAATTTTGACTTTTTTCTGATTTCTTATGTCAATTCTTTTCAAAAATGAAAAGGGGGGAAGAAGTGAAAGAATAGGCAAGAAAAGAGGTAGGTTACGACATTCCGGTTTCCTTTTTTTAAGGGGGTGGGTAAAATCGTTTCAGTTTTAGATCACCACTGACCTAAACGCAGGAACACTCTTTCTCAGTGTCGTCCCACCCAGTCACCCATTCCATGAATGGCTGACTTGTCTGCTTTACCTCCTTGATCCTCAGGTTAGGCAGAATCGGTTGGGACATTTCCTGAACGAGGCACCCTTATTCCACTGGGTGCCTTTTTTTGTCCCCTATAAGAGTTTAGGAATGATAACCTGTCTTTGAAAAAGCCGTTAGTTACGCCCTCAAGCAACTCCATGGTTATCAATTTGCTTGAAAGTAGAAGAAAGTTTCTATAAGATAAATATTTAGTGAAGGATCATTCTTATGGTTATAAAAGCTGCGATTGTCGAGGACGAAGAGGCGGCTTATCAGAATCTGCGGATGCTTCTTTTGAAGTACGGCAAAGAGAAGAACCGCGAGATTGTCATCAAATATTTCCCTGATGTCATCAAGTTTTTAAGTGACTATAAACCCAATTATGATGTCGTATTCCTGGATATCAACATGCCGGGAATGAACGGGCTGGAAGCCGCGCACAAGATGCGGCAGTATGATTCGAAGGTTTTCCTTATCTTTGTCACCGACTTGGCCCAGTTTGCCATCAAGGGCTATGAAGTCGATGCCTACGACTACATCGTCAAGCCAGTCATCTACGAGCACCTCTCCCAGAAGCTTGATAAACTGTCCAGTCTTCTCGACGAACAGAGCAAGGAACCCAAGATCACGTTGAAGATCGATGATGGCTTTGTGGCACTGACGGCCTCATCCATCAAATACGTGGAGATCATGGATCACCGTCTTTATTATCATACGGACAAAGGCGTCTATAACGCCTATGGCTCGTTAAGCGATGTCGAGAAGATCCTGCCGCCGGAATCCTTTGTCCGCTGCAACCACTGCTATCTCGTCAACCTCAAGTTCGTCACCGGCATCGACAAGTATGAAGTCTGCCTCGGCGAAGACAAGCTGCAGATCTCGCATCCGAAGAAGAAGGCCTTCTTGGAAGCCTTCACCGCGTATTTAGGCAAACATTCATGACGATCACGCTGGATAACTATCTCAACATCGTCACCGAGCTCGAATACCTGATGCTCGCCTACTTTTTCTCATGGAACTTCCCTAAGCGTCACCATTTCTGGCTGCGGTCCGTTCCGGCCCTTATTTTGTCCCTCGGCCTGGCGTTTTTAAGTCAGAACATCAATGTCGGCAACCCCATCGCCTCCGGCACCCTCAATTATCTGCTCTTGGTCTTCTTTGGCCTGGCTGACCTCTATGTCAGCTTTAAGATCAGTTTCAGTTCCACCCTCTTCTTAGGCATCATGGCCTACAACGTCCGCCATCTGATCTATCTTTTCTGGCAGCTGCTGAACTACATTGTGGAAGATTCCACCGGCAATGCTCTGACCGGCTTCTCACCGATCTGGATCGTCCTAGGTTTCTCCTCCTTTGCCGTCGGCCTGCCCGGGATCATCTATATCTATTCGCAGATCACCAAATACCCCAGTGTCGTCTTGCCCCCGAAACGAATCATCTTCTTTGCAATTTTCTCATTGCTGATCTCTAACCTCCTCAATATGTTCGTCATCACCACCCCGCTGACCGGTACGGTCCATTACCTGGTCTACATCATCAACATTTTCAATATCCTCGGCGGCGTGATGCTGGTCATCATTATGTTCGGCTTTGTCTCCCAGAAGGCGCTGGAGACCGAAGTGGCTTCCATCAATCAGATGCGCCATGAGGAAGAAAAGCAGTATGAGATGAATAAGCAGACCATCGACCTGATCAACATCAAATGCCATGATCTCCGTCATCAGATCCGGGCTTTGAAAGAGTCCGGAGAAGTGGTCAGCAAGGAAGGACTTCAGTCCATCGAGGATGCCATCCGCATTTACGATACCAAGATGAAGACCGGCAATGCTTCCTTGGATGTCATCCTTCAGGAGAAATCCCTCATCTGCAAGAAGAACGGCATCGTCTTCAACTGCATCATCGATGGCTCGTCCTTGTCCTTTATGCAGGAAGGCGATATTTATTCCCTGTTTGGCAACATTGTCGACAACGCCATCGAATCCTCAATGAATATCGATAACCAGGCTGACCGTGTCATCACCCTGAAAATCAAGAAGGTCGCCAACGGCGTCTTTGCCTATGAGGAGAACCGCTACAAGGGCGATCTGACCTTCAAGGACGGCTTGCCGATTTCGACCAAGGGCGATGACCGCTACCATGGTTTCGGCATGAAATCCATCCGGATGATGGTCAACAACTACCATGGCACCATGAAGATCGAAGCAACCAAAGGCGTTTTCTCCATTTCCATCTATTTCCCGGCCTAAAGGGGTTACCTGGGGCTGGAAAAGAACCCGTTCCGTATCCTTAGAAGAAAGAGGCTCAAAAGGCCCGCTGAAGAAGACAGAGACCTTAACAAACAAGATTGAATTTTCTTTAAAAATTAATAGTTTTATTGAAAAGATAGGCGAAAACCTATCTTTTTTGTTTGAATTTGAAGTGTCAAGGTTAGGTCATTTGACGATAAATTTACGCTACCAATGAAACAAGTTAAGGGGTTACAAACCTTTGAAACCCCTTTTATTTTAGAATTGTCTCAGCTTGAGAAAGCTCACGTCCGTAGTGGGCAATCTCAACAAACAAGGGAGGCTCAAGCAGACAATTTTTAGCTGTTTTTGTGTCGTCATTTTAGCCGAAAATTTCAAAGAAAGGAAACACGTATGAGAAAAACCAAGACAAGTTTGTTCCTAGCTGTTGCCGGTGTGTTAGGCTTTGGCTTATTCGCGGTCGAGACGGGCTCTTCGGTAGCCGGTTTATCCGCCATTAAGCCGATTAAGCAGAGTGCTGCCGTCACTTATAAGAATTATTACTCTGCTTACAATTCGGAGGATGAGGTCTTTGCCAAAGGCAAGGAACTTGGCCGAACCATTTCCGATGAAGGCATGATTCTTCTGAAGAACGATGGCACGTTGCCGTTAGCGGGTGTCAAGAACATCACTGTTTTCGGCAAGGCTTCCGTCAATCCGTCGATCGGCGGTGGCGGTTCCGGTTCTTCTAAGGGCGTCTTCACTCCAGTCGGTCTTTATGATTCCCTGGATGAGGCTGGCTTTGTCGTCAATCCGAAGATGAAGGCTTTCTACCAGGATGCCTCTCGTTCGGGCGCCGGCAGACATTCGGGTTCGGGTATGTTCGGCGGTGTCGCGGATGTCGGTGAGACTCCGGTCGATTCCATTGATAATGCCACTCAGGCTTCCTTCTCTGCTTATAACGATGCGGCCATCATGTTCATCACCCGTACCGGTTCCGAAGGTTCGGATATTCCGACAACCGATATCGTTGATGATGAGTACAACGATAAAGTCGGCGACAAAGATGCCAATGGCAATACGAAATATTCCCATGACACTCATTATCTTGAACTGTCCTACAATGAAAAGTAGACCTTAGCCTTAGCTGAAGCCAACTTTGGCAAGGTTATCCTTGTTGTCAACTCCTCCAACCCGATGGAACTCGGCGAAGTTCAGGCCGATGCCAAAGTCAATGGCATCCTCTGGACCGGAGGTCCGGGCGGCACCGGTTTCTATGCGGTCGGCGACATTCTGACCGGCAAGGTCAATCCTTCGGGCCACACCGTCGATATCTTCCCGGCTGATTTTACCAAGGATCCGACGTTCCAGAACTTCGGTGATAACCATCAGACCAGTGCTGCTGTGACTGCCAATGGCAAGACAACCTATCCTTCTAACTATACCCTGACAGGTCCTTCGGATGGCACCGGCATTGCTGATTTCAACAAGACGGATTCGGTCAACAAGTACCTCGAATACGAGGAGGGCATCTATGTCGGCTATAAGTACTATGAGACTATGGCTACCGATAAGGCAACCGAGGGCGAAGCCTGGTATAGGGACAACGTTGTCTATCCGTTCGGCTATGGCTTAAGCTACACCACCTTCTCGATGACGCTGAAGAGCACCACCTTGGATGGCAATGTAGCTACGGCTCTGACCAAGACGACCAAGGCTGTTAGGATGATCGTCACCGTCAAGAATACCGGTGATGTCGCTGGCAAGAAGGTCGTCGAGGCCTTTGCCAATCCGGATTATAAGGATGGCGGCATCGAAAAGGCCAGCCGTAATCTCGTCGGCTTTGCCAAGACCAGTCTGCTTGAACCTGGCGAATCGGAAGATGTCGAGATTGACTTCAATGTGGAAGATATGGGTTCCTATGATTACAATGATGCCAACAAAGATGGTCATATGGGTTATGAGATTGATGCTGGCAACATCGTTGTCGGCATTCAGTCCGATTCTCATACGGTCGATGGCGGCAGCGCCACTTTCACGGCTGCTAGCAATATCGACTATGATACCGATGGCGTCACGTCGAACAAAGTTGTCAACCAGTTCTCTGCCAAGGTTTCCAAGACCGATGGCACTGCCAGCGATATTGACAATCCGTATCGTTCGCTTCCGTTAGCTACGGATGGTGTTAAGTTTACTGCGATGACGCGTGCTTCCGCTAACCATCTTGTCATGCCTGCTGCTCCGGTTGCTGGCGATGGCACCTTAAGCGCTTCGGGTTATGCCTTAGCTTATGGTTCTGCCATTATGACTCCGGCCAACTCTGAGGGAACGACGGATGTCGCCGGTTATCTCACTGTTGAGCATGCCGCTGGCACGGTCTTGGCCGATCAGCGTCAGACCCAGGCCGTGATTTCCGCCAAGGGTTATGATCAGGAGAAGACGGGTACTGTTACCTTCGCAACCTTAGACGGCAAAGCCTATGATGATGCCGACTATGAGACAGCTCTCAATGAGATGAGCTGGTATGACATTGTCAATACCGTCACCAACTGCGGTTGGCAGAACGGCGCTGCTGCCTCCATTGGCAAACCCCAGGGTACCGATATTGATGGACCTTCGGGTGTCTACTGCGTCGATTACCCGGTCGAAGCCACGATTGCTGCCACCTACAATGTTGAATTAGCTGCTGAATTCGGTGATTGCATCGGCGAGGAATCGCTCTGGGGCGGCAGAAACGGCTGGTATGGTCCGGCCATGGATACGCACCGTTCGCCGTTCTCCGGCCGTTGCTTCGAGTACTATTCGGAAGATGGTCTGTTAGGCGGTAAGATTGCGGCCGCTTCTATTGCCGGTGCCCAGAAGAAGGGTGTCTATGCCTTCATGAAGCATATGGCTCTCAACGATCAGGAAACACAGCGTTCGGGTATCCATACCTTCGCTTCGGAACAGGCTCTCCGTGAAATCTACTTCAAGCCGTTCCGTTATGCTGCGGAAGAGGGTGGTTCGAAGGCCGTTATGGGCGGTATGAACGCGATTGGCTTCGTTGCCAACTACGACAACTACGCCGAAATGACCAACATACTTCGCGGTGAATGGGGCTTCGATGGCTTCGTCGAAACCGATGCCGGCTCCTTCAACTACGGAACGTCGCCGTATTCCAACGGCTTGATGGCCCGTATTGCTGGCTGCGATACTCTGTTAGGCTTCGGTTCGCTTACCGCTGCTCAGCTGAAGGCGAACTTCGGAACCTGGGATGCAACGAAGAAGGTTCCTGTTCTTGAAGATGGAACGGAACTTTGGAACCTCTATTCCGCTTATCGTCAGTCCATGAAGAGACTGCTCTATGTCACTGCCAACTCCAATACTCAGAAGAACCATCTTGACTTCACTGCCTGGACTGCTGCAGCTACTGAATTGGATGCCGGTGCCGGTGTTGCCTTCTCGGGTTCTGTTGCTGCTGACAAGACAGTTGTCGGAACTCAGGATATCCATTACACTGCGACGGGTCTTCCGACCGGTGTCTCCATCTCCACGCAGGGTGTCATCTCCGGCACGATTGCCAATTCCGGGACCTATAAGGTCACGGTGACTGCTCATGCCGATGGCTGGATTACGTATTCCAAGACCGTCAACATCGTGGTTACTCCGACCTTCGCCATCGATAAGACCGAAGGCACAGTGGGTACTGCTTTCACCGCTCAGATCTCTTCCGAGAAGATTGTTCCTTCTCAGACGACCTCTGCCACTGTCACGGTCAACTATGGACTGAAGGCCGGTTCGACACTTCCGGCGGGCCTCTCCATGGATGCCAATGGCGCTATCACTGGTACTCCGACGGCTGCCGGTACTTTCACTTTCACGCTTGATGTCATTCAGTTAACCACCACTTCCGGTTCCAGCGGGTCCACGACTTCCAAGGAATTCTTCCAGGACTTCACGCTGACTATCGCTCAGTCTGCTGACTACAAGGATCCGACTCAGGTTGCTCAGGAGACCGCTGATAAGGCTACTTCGGATGCTGCCTCTGCCAATGCTGCCGCTGCCGCTGCCAACGCTGCTGCCGCTACTGCCAACTCTGATGCTGCCACGGCTAACGCTGCTGCTGAGAAGGCTGCTGCCGCTGCCAAGAGTGCTTCGACCTTAGGTGTTGTCGGCATGGTCGTCGGCATTGTCGGTATCGTTGCTGCCTGCGGTGCTTTGGTTCTCGTCTTCCTCAAGAAGAAGAACTAATCACTGACTTGTTGTCCGAGCTGATCAGATAAGCATGAAAGCGCCTGGGAGCAATCCCAGGCGTTTTTTATCACAAGTTTACGTTAAGGGGTGCCAAAGTTAAGAGAATCTTTTGATTTTGAAAGCCCTTTAACTTAGGCTAGAGTAATTCTGAACCCTTTCGGGTCAGGATTCAATCCATGTAGGGTCAGCTATGGGAGTGGCTGACTAAAGGAGGAAGAAACATGAATAAGAAGAATCTTTTGTTCGTATTGCCGTTGATGTTTCTGACCGTTGGCTGCGTCAAGACCACCTCAACGGCTACGTCAACCAAGACGTCTACATCCGCCACATCCACTGCTTCGACAGCCGTTTCTACGACCAGCACCGGAGCTTCGACCGGGACTTCTACCCAGACGAGCACGGGTACCTCGACCAGCACGGCTGGCGATGATTCCACGTTCATCATAGAAGCTGAATGCAGTCCGGATATTGAAGACTTTTCCGGTCCGGGATTCTCGGGAACGGGCAATTCGACGGATATCATCATCGATGGCTCTTATGGTGCTTCGGCTGGCAAGTTCGTCTCCTACCTTTATGCCAGTGGCTGCTCTTTGTCCTACACCTTCACTTCCGATAAGGCTGTTACCGGTGCCAAATTGGTTTGGCGTATTTCGGGCGAATTCTTCCCTATTTCCTTCTCTTGCACCGATTGCCAGGTGAAACTGAATGGTGCCATTCAGTTATATTCGAAGGTTACCATGGATGATGTTCCGTCCCAGTCTTCCGGCAAGCATAAGGCCTTTTTCGGATTACACCGTTTCGACCAGCGCTGCCATCAAGGCCGGTGAGAATACCATTACCTATCTCACGCAGAATACCAATGCCATGGGTGGCACGATGGTTGCACTGCTCCGCTCATTGATTGCTTCAAGATCTCCAACTTTGGCGATGCCAAGCTGACCTGGACTCCGACGGTTTACTAAATCTGACGGAATTCCAAAAGCCTTTGCCCCGAAAGCAAAGGCTTTTTTGGTCGGAAAAGAAGGATTCCCTGGCGGAATCCTATTCGGTTTCTGACGTCAAAGGAACAGAAAGCCGTCCATTGTTGAGGATTCCCAACCGAAAAAGACCTGGCGGAGAAAAAGGCGATAAGTTTACGAAATTATCACACAAGGATAAGGAGTTTTGATTACAATGAAACCCCTTTTATTCTAAACTTATCAGCAGAAAGGAAAGGGACTTTTTCTTTTGAGGGGAAGAAAGAGTTCCAGTCAACCATCAAAGGAGAAAAAGTTAACTATGGAAGAACAGAAAACGAAGAAACGTAATCCTTTTCAAGTCATCTTCTCGCACGTCCATTCCCGTGTCTGGTTTATTGTCAGCGCCGTTCTCGTCATACTTCTGATAGTCGTGAGCGTCATGGCAACCAGTGAGCAGTTCTCGAGTCTGATCGATATGGTGGCCGGTGGCGAACGGGCCATCCTGGATGCCAACTACAAGCCGCATTTTGAAAACGATAAAGGCTTAGATACGAAGTCTGCTGCTTTGAAGAACGGCAACGATACCAACATTGAGCTTTGTGAAGAAGGCATGGTTCTCTTAAAGAACAAGAGCAATGCCATTCCGATTGCCAAAGGCAGCAAAGTTTCCGTGTTCGGCAAGAATTCCGTCAACATCGCCCTATCGGGTTCCGGCTCAGCCGGTTCCGATGTGGCCGGTGCCAAGAGTCTTTATGATTCCTTGACCGATGCCGGTTTCACAACCAATCCGACTTTGAAGGATTTCTATAACGATAAGGCTTCCGGCTCCGGAAGAACCTCCAATCCGGCTATGGATTCGGGTGTTTCCACGCTCGATGTCGGCGAGACACCGATGTCTTCTTACACCGATAAGATCCGTAATTCCTATGATAGTTACAGCGATGCCGCTATCATTGTTCTGACCCGTGTCGGCGGCGAAGGCTTCGATCTTCCGCGCGCTCAGATGGGGGATACCTCTAAGACCTTCCTTGATATGGATCCCAATGAAACAGCTCTGATCACGTCCATCACGGATTCCGGCAAGTTCAAGAAGGTGGTGGTCCTCATCAACGCTGCCAACCAGCTTAACTGCAGTGCTTTGGAAGACAATGACAAGATCGATGCCGTGCTTTGGATTGGCTTCCCGGGCGGTCAGGGTGCGATGGCTGTTGGCAAGATTCTTAACGGAACTGTCAACCCCAGCGGTCATCTTACCGATACCTATGTGCGTGATTTCAAATCCAATCCGTCGTACAACAACTTCGGCGACAATGGCACCACCGATGGCAACCGCTTCACCAGCGGTGGCAAGAACAAGCTCTACTATTTCACGGATTATGAGGAAGGCGTCTACGTCGGTTACCGTTATTATGAGACGCGTGGCGAAACCGATGGCGATACTTGGTACAACAACAATGTTGTCTATCCGTTCGGCTATGGCTTAAGCTACACCAACTTCACTTGGTCTCAGGCCACGACCACGGCGACGACCATCACCAAAGGCCAGACCTTTGATGTCAAGGTTACCGTCACCAATGCCGGTTCTGTTGCCGGTAAGGATGTTGTTGAAATCTATGCTGCGGCTCCGTATACGGCCGGTGGCATTGAAAAGTCGGCCCGTGTCTTAGTCGGTTTCGAAAAGACCGGCGTCATCGAGCCTGGCAAATCCGAAGATGTGACCGTTACTGTTGATCCGTATGACTTTGCTTCCTATGATGCTACTGATGCCAACGGCAACGGTTTCAAGGGCTATGAGCTGGATGCCGGATCTTATACCATCTATGCTGCCCATACCGCTCATGACAAGACCAATTCCGTTGCTCTTACGTCTGCTAACATTCAGTGGGATACCGATCCTGTGACTGGCAATAAAGTCGAAAATCGCTTCGAAGATGTTGGCTCTCATCTACAGACCATTCTTTCTCGTAGTAATTGGGATGGCACGTGGCCTCAGTCCCCGACGGCGACCGACCGGGAACTCACGGCGGATATGCTGACGGCCTTGAAAGATACGACGACCACTGATAACCCTTTAGCCAGCACTTATACCACCATGCCGAAGACCGGTGTCAGCGGGGATGTCAATTTCTTCGATATGTTCGGTCTGGATTACAATGATCCGAAATGGGATACCTTACTCGATGAAGTGACGGCAGATGAAGAACTGGACATGCTTCGCAATGCCGGCTTCAACACGGCTGCCATTGCTTCCATTGGCAAACCGAAGACCACTGATTCCGATGGCCCAGTTGGCTTAACCGTCTTTATGGGTGATCCGACAGTTTACTCCACCACGAAGTATTGCTGCGAACCGATCAGCGGTGCCACCTGGAACAAAGAGCTCATCCAAAAGATGGGCGAAGCCGTCGGCAACGAAGGTCTGGTTGGCAATGTCAAAGGCGATGGCCGTCCGTATACGGGCTGGTATGCTCCGGCAATGAATATTCATCGTTCGCCGTTCTGTGGCCGTTGCTGCGAATACTTCTCCGAAGATCCTTATCTCTCCGGCATGATGGCTGCTTATGAAGTCAAGGGTGCCAATAGCAAGGGTATGACCACTTACCTCAAGCACTTCGTCGGCAACGAGCAGGAGACCAACCGTGATAGTAACGGTGTCTGCTCCTTCATGACCGAACAGGCTCTCCGTGAAATCTACCTCAAGCCGTTTGAAAAGGCTGTCAAGGTCGGCAAGAGCCGTGGCGTGATGACTTCCTTCAACCGTATCGGAACCCGTTGGGTTGGCTGCTACTACAATCTTTGCTCCGCTGTCTTAAGAAATGAATGGGGCTTCCATGGGGCCGTCATCACCGACTTCGATACGCACCACAACACCTATATGAAGCCGCATGCTATCCTCTACGCTGGCGGAACTTTGGATCTGGTTTCTCAGCCTGCCGCAGGCAGTGACTTCGCCGATGTGACCAGTGCTGCGGATATGACCATCTTAAGAAATGCCACTCATGAAACTTTGTATGCTATGGCCAATTCAAACGTCAAGAAGGTTATTGGCTACAAGATGGCTAAGTGGAGAGTCGCCCTCCTTATTGTCGATATCGCTCTTCCGGTCGGTCTGATTGTCTGGGGCTTCTTCGCTATCCGTCAGTCCTACAAGAAGGAAAAGAACGGGGCGACTGTCAATCCTGCTGAGAAGACAGCTGAGACGAAAGCTCAATAAACATCGATAGGGCACCGCACGGCGGTGCCCTTTTTATGTTGAAAAGATGTCCATGTTGCAGTTTACGACATTATTTTTGTAAACTACGACAACCCACTTCTAAGTAAACCCCTTACATTTATAATAGATAATAGTTTCAAAGGTCTTTTGGTGGGTATCCTTCTTTACGCCAGCCTCCCCCGGGCAAATGCCAAGCCTTTGGCCAAGAAAGCTGAGGTATCTATGAAACATGAAGACATTATCAAAAAGATGAGTCTCGAAGAAAAAGCTTCCATGCTGTCCGGAAAGAACTTCTGGGAAAGTATGGATTATTCCGAGTACGGCATTCCGACGATGTTCTTATCCGATGGGCCTCACGGCATCCGCAAACAGGCAGCCGCCGCTGACCAACTGGGTCTCAATCCGTCGCTTCCGGCCACCTGCTTCCCGACCGCGGCCAGTCTTGCCAATACCTGGAACCCCGAACTGGTTGAGGAAATCGGCAAAGCCTTAGGCGAAGAAGCCGTCAAGCTGCATGTCAACATGGTCTTAGGACCGGGCATGAACATCAAGCGGAATCCGCGCTGCGGACGCTGCTTCGAGTACTTCTCGGAAGATCCGTATCTCGCCGGAAAGGTCGCGGCCGGCATGGTCCGCGGCATCCAGAGCAACGGCATCGCTTCCTGCATCAAGCATTATTGCTGCAACTCGCAGGAAGAGCGTCGTCTCAATTCCGATTCCATTGTCGATGAGAGAGCCTTGCGTGAAATCTATACGACCGCTTTCGAGATTGCCATCAAGGAAGGCGGTGCCAAAGCCGTCATGTCCTCCTACAACCTGGTCAACGGCACCTATGCCAATGAGAATTTGCATACCGAAAAAGAGATTCTTCGGGATGAGTTCGGCTTCAAAGGCGTGGTCGTCACCGATTGGGGCGGCGAGAATGACAGAGTTGCGGGCCTGTTAGCCGGCAATGAGCTGGAAATGCCTGGTAACAACGGCGACACCGACCGTGAGGTCGTCAAGGCCGTCAAAGAAGGAAAGCTCGATGAGAAGGTCGTCGATGAAGCGGCTGATAACGTCATCGACTTAGCTATTGAGACGAGCCAGGTTTTCAAAGATTATAAGAATCCTGTCAGCGAAATTGATGGCAAAAAGGTGACGGGTCTCAACTGCTTCCCTGAGGTCAAGAAAGCTCATCATGAAATTGCCAAGAAGGGTAGCGATGAGACGATGGTTCTTCTCAAGAACGATCATCATATTCTGCCCTTGAAGAAAGACGACAAGGTGGCTGTCATTGGCGATTTTGCCAATTCTCCTCGCTTCCAGGGCGCTGGCAGCTCGCTTGTCAATTCCACTCAGCTGGATAACTTCACGGATCTAAAGGATAAGTTCCGCTTCCAGTATGTCGGTTTTGCCCGCGGCTTCAACCGCTATGGCAAACTTGATGACAAGTTAGCCAATGAGGCGATTGCCTTAGCCGCCAAAGCCGATATCATTGTCTACTTCATGGGTTTGGATGAAGTCACCGAGAGCGAAGGTATGGATCGTCAGACCCTGAACCTGCCGTACAATCAGATCACGCTGCTCAAGGCTTTCAAGGATCTCGGCAAGAGAGTGGTCGTCATTCTCTCCGCCGGTTCGGTCGTCGACCTCAGCTGGGACTGCGATTGCGATGCGCTTCTTCATGGTGCGCTTTCCGGTCAGGCAGGCTGCAACTCCATCCTCGATATGCTTAACGGTGATGTCAACCCGAGCGGCAAACTCAGCGAGACCTATCCTGTCAAGTATCAGGATGTGCCTTCCGCCGCGAATTTCCCTGGCCATATGCTGACCGTGGAATACCGCGAATCCATTTACATCGGCTATCGTTACTATGAGAAGGCTGCTGTCGGCGTCAAGTATCCGTTCGGTTATGGCTTAAGCTACACGACCTTTGAATATTCCAACCTGAAGATTGATGACAAAGGCGTTTCCTTCACCATCAAGAATACCGGCGCCTATGCTGGCAAGGAAATCGCCCAGCTTTACATCGGTCTCAAGGAGAGTCATCTCTTCCGTCCGGTCAAGGAGCTGAAGGGTTTCCATAAGACTAAGCTTCTCCAGCCTGGCGAAAGCGAGGAAGTCACGATTGCTTTCGATGACAAGTCCTTCCGTTACTTCAATGTCAAGACGATGGCATGGGAAGTTGAGGAAGGTACTTACGATATCTATATCGGTGCCTCCAGCGCGGATATCCGTCTGAACGGAACGCTGCATGTCGCGGGAACCACCACCGATTATCCTTATGATGCCACCAAGCTTCCCACCTACTATTCCGGCAAGATTGCCTTGGTTCCGGATAAGGAATTCCGTGAACTCTATGGCCGGGAAATCCCGTCTGCCGATCTGCACTTCGTCAACAAGAAGCGGACACGGATTGCCTTGGACCGGACATCGGTCTTCTCCGATCTGGTCTATGCCCGAGGTCATCTGGGCCGGTTGGTCGGCCGGGGCCTCAATGCCGGCATCCGCTTTGGCAACAAGCACAACAAGGCTCTTGCCAATGCCATCATCATGGGACCGTATTCGTTCCCGATGAGAGCCGTCAGCCGGATGATGAATATGCCGATCTCGCAGGCCGATGGCCTGATGACGATGTTCGACGGTCACTTCTTCAAAGGCTTAGGAATGTTCATCAAAGGCAAGAAGGACAAGCCGAAGTATCCGAAGGAAGATCACTACATCAAAGTCGACCATAAGAAGAAAGGTAAATAAAGGTAAATCCCATGGCGGAAGAAAAGAAAGTCCTCACCAAAGAGGAAAAGCAGAAGATCGTTGCCGACTATAAGGCACAGAAGAAAGCCGAAAAAGAAGCCAAGAAGGCTGAAATTGCTAAGGAAGTTGCCATTGATAAGGCCATCACCCCTGAGCAGAAAGCCCGCATTGACGAGCGTGCCAAGGAAATCAAGGCCGAGTCCGACCGTCAGGCCGCGATGAAGAAGGAAGAGGCAAAGCAGATCAAAGCTGCCGAAAAGGCCAAGATTGCTGCCATGTCCAAGGAAGATGCCGAGAAGTACAAGGCTGACCAGAAAGCCAAGACCAAGGCGGACCGTCAGGCCGCTTACGAAAAGGCTCAGGGCGAGAAGGATGCCAAGCTCAACAAGCTCACCGAAGATCTGTCGAAGCGTGAGGACTGCGGCGGTAAGATCCATCGTTTCTTCCATGCCTTCAATATGACCAAGTTCTGCCGCTTCTTCTCCAACGGCTGGCTGAAGTTCAAGTGCCTCCATCCGACCGGCGCTGCCTGGGTCTACCAGATCTTCTTCTTCATCGTCTTCTCCGAAGGCGTCACCATCTGGCAGTATCTGCTTCTCACCTTCCTGCCGATGGCTTTCGGCATGGATCTGGCTGGCACCGAGTTTATGTGGCCGCAGATCCATATGGCAACCTACACCGATCCGGCTAGTGGCAACACCAAGGAGCTGATCTGGAACATTCTGGGCTATCCGGTCAATACCGACATCAAGACGGGTGCCGTGCAGATCGGCGGCGGTCTGGGTTACTTCATCGCCTTCGAAATCGCTACCTTCACGGCTCAGTGCATCAACTTCCCGTTACAGCGTAACATCACTTACCGTTCTCATGGCAATCCGTGGTATCAGGCCATGTGGTACTTCATCGGCTGGGTCGCCATCTCCTTCCTCTGCAACATGATCAACGGTCTCTGGATTCCGTTCGGTTCCATCTATCTTGCTCCGGCCATCTACAACCTCTTAGTCATGTTCATGACGGGCGGCATCTCGATGGTCATCTTCTTCTTCATCTTCCGCATCATCTTCCCTGCCGGCGCTGCCGATACGTCGCATGAAGAAGCCAAGAAGGAAATCCTTGCCAAAGATGCGGTGCTGAAAGCCTAGTTCTCTTAACCTATCGAAAGCCTGGCTGCGGCCAGGCTTTTTTTGTTATTGAAATCGCAAAAATTTTCCCTGCTTGTTTCTGACACTTCTCAAAAAGAGGTAAGCGCTTAAGATTGCAAGTGAACATGAGAGCATGGTATTGATTGATGGATTGCCGAATCGTTAGACCTGAACAAGGAAATGAAAAACAGCAACCTCCGAAGCATCGGACTGGAAAGCCGATTGTTTTTAAAACAATATCCGAAAAAGGCGGAAAGATGGTTATACCCTTGTTTATCGAAAGATATTAGCAAATTATCTAGTTACCGTAATGCCAATCCTTACCAACCCGCTTTTTCCTGGTGGGCATCGTATTTTACTGAAATAGAAACCGAAAAGAGAGATAATATTCAGTAGAAGTTAAGAATGAAGACTGCACCTTTTGACAAAAAAGCGACCGATTTTGACTCACCAGCTGAAAGTAACCGCTTACTTTGCCAAACTATAAACTGACGGAATGGTATTCGGAAAAGAAACTGACATTTCTTTTCGGGCAGACAAAAAGGAGCAGACTATGCTTAAAATCGGGATTGTGGATGATGACCCTAAAGCCACCGATAATCTGGTTGCCTTGCTGAAACGGTACGAGACGGAAGAAAAGACAGAAATGTCGATTGTTACCTATGCCTCAGGACGTGCCTTTCTGAATGAGGCGTCTTCCTCCCATCTCTTTGACCTGCTCTTTCTTGACATCCAGATACCCGATTTCTCTGGGCTGGAGTTAGCCAAGCTTGTGCGGCAGTACGATAAAGAGGTACGAATCATCTTCGAAACCGACTTCGGACAATATGCCATCTATGGTTATAAATACGATGCCACGGACTACTTCCTGAAACCGGTCGGCTACTATGATCTTAAACTGCGGCTGAAGAACATCATCAAATCCTTCACCAAGAAGATACCCGACGACGTTCTGGTTCTCCATATTGATAAGGGTATCCGCAACGTCAGCGTGGCTCACATCCTCTATGTCGAAGAGAAGGGGCATTGTCCGGCTTATCATCTGGATAGCGGGGACGTGCTTATCTCTTCCAAACGCAAGAGCTTATCCGTGTTGGATAAGGAATATGACGCCTACGATTTCTGCCGGGCTTCCTCCGGATTCCTCGTCAATCTCCATCACTGCACCACGCTGAATAAGGATACGGTGCAGGTCGGTCCGGATACCCTCTACCTCTCCCGCCGCATGAAGAAGATCTTCATTGATAAGCTGTCGGCTATCTATTCCGATTCCACGAGAAAGGACTGAACTATGCCAACTTACAATATCCGCTGGGCCTGGGGCATTTATAGTTTCTTGATCCCGTTTTTCGTCTTCTCCATCGTTTTCTCCTGGAAACAGGAAAAACGTAAATACTGGTGGATTGTTCTCATGGGTTTGGTTATCTGTGTCGTAGGATTGTCGTTCCTTTTGGAGATGATGACTTATTATATCCGGACAAACACCCCGTCTTTTCAGGACAACGTTCCAGCTTCTTTTGGCATGCTCTTACCTTTTGTCATCTACTATGTTCTCTCGGTTATCAGTCTATTGGGAATGTTCAAGAACAGCATCTGGGCGGCTTTGTTCTTTGCCACCCTGTCCTATTGTCTGCAGCATATCAGTGAGCGCTGTTATGAGGTCCTGACCTTGGGCATTTATGGGAAAACCTTGAATGTTCCGATGGGTTATTGGATTCCGGTCCTCATTGCCTTTACCTTGGTATTTTATCTTCTTTTCTATTTCCTGGTCCTAAACAAAGTCGATGTGCGCTCTTTTGGAAAGCTTGTGGATTACAAGCTGCAGATTCTGGGAATGGTATTCGTCATTATGGTAATGATTTATTCCAATTCCCAAATTGTTTTTATTGCTCATGACAGCAAGAACGCTTTGATGATTCAGGTCTTGTCCTACATCACGTCTGTCTTTTTTGCCACCGTTGTTGTCTTGATGGAAATGACTTTGGTTCAAGCCAAGATCAAAGAGAAGGAAGCCGATCGGCTTAACCGTTTGTTGGAAGGGGAGAAGACCAAATACGAAAGCGAGAAAAAGGCGATTGATCTTCTCAATGTCCGCTATCATGACATCAAGCACATGCTCAATGATCTGCAGGAAAACAAAGACTCCGAATCTGATAAAGCCGTTATCAAAGAGATTCAGAAGAATCTGACGACCTTCCAGGAATCGACCGTTCAGACCGGAAACGAAGCCTTGGATATTCTCCTATATCAGAAAGAAGAGGCCTGCCGGAAGAAGGACATCCGCTTCACCTGCATGCTCTCCGGTGTCAATCTCAGCTATTTCCAGCCGTATGAACTTTATGCGCTTTTTGAAAATGCGCTCGACAATGCCATCCAAGGCGTCAAGGATCTGCCGATTGAGAAGCGGGTGATTGATATCAACCAGAATGAAGTCAATGGCTTTGAGATCATCAAAGTCAGCAACTATTTCCAGGGCAGCCTGGTCTTTGAAAAAGGATTGCCGCAGACCAGCAAGGACCCTTCCGTCCATGGCTTTGGCATGAAATCCATGCGGGCTATCGCTGAGAAATATGACGGCCGGGTTTCGGCCAGCTGTCGGGATGACCTTTTCGTCCTGACCATTTTCCTTCCGCTGGTCAAGCTGGCTGAAAAGTAAGCGCTGTCAGTTTTGGCATTTTCCCGCCCGGTTTTGCCACATCCATAGTAACCGCTTACATGCTTTTCCTAGAATGCTCCTGTCTTTAGGTTACAAGGAGGAAAAGTAATGAAAGACAGTTCTGTATTCCGTCGAAGACAGTTGAAGAACCCCAGTCTTATCGCCGTCAGTGCATTAATGATCTTGGGTCTGGCCAGCTGCAACAAACCGACCTCAACTTCCGTTGACAGTACGAATCCGTCCACGCCTGCTTCCGCTTCGGTTGCTTCCAGCGATTCCACCTTGCCGAGTAGCAGCACCAGCACCAGTACGAGTGATTCCACTCACACCGATCCTGATCCGTATGCGAAGATTGTCGAAAGCGAAGTCACTGCCACCGGTGGCAAAACCGGAAACTTGGCTGCCAAAGGCAAGTTCTACACCGACTTTGAAACCAAAGCCGAGGAACAGGCTTATGCCAAAAAGGTTGGCATCCAGATTGGTGCCGAAGGCGATGTCCTATTGAAGAATGCCGATGCAGCTCTTCCGTTACGCGCTGCCGAGAACAGAGTGACCCTTTTTGGTATTCACTCCGTTGAACTCGTCACTGCCGGCGGCGGTTCTGGTGCCGGCTCTTTGGATGGGAACGGCATTGCCCATTCTACCTTAGAGTCTTCTTTGACCGATGCCGGTTTCAGCGTCAATCCTTCCACTCTAAATTTATACAATGCGTATAAAGGAACATTAACCGTTGCCGCAACCCAGATCGATCGGGAGTTAGGCATGGATGCCTATTCCTCGTCTGTGAAATCTTCCTATTTTTCCTATAATGACGCTGCTGTCGTCACGATTTCGAGAATCGGCGCTGAAAACAAGGACTTAGTGACCAACACCGTCGTCGGTCACAAGAATGCCGATGACCATTATCTACAGTTGGATGACAACGAAGTCGAGATGATCAAACATGTCAAGCAGAACTTCGGCAAGGTCATCGTTCTTCTTAACACTCCTTCCAGCTTCCAGTGCCCGGATCTGGCTGCCGATAAGACCGAAGACAATCTTGGCGTGGATGCCATCCTTTGGGTCGGCGGCGTTGGCAACAATGCCATCGATGCTGTCGGTCAGATTCTCAATGGCAATGTCAGTCCTTCCGGCCATACGGTTGATCTTTGGAGCCGTGACTTCACCAAAGAGCCCAGTTTCACCAACTTCGGTTTTGACACTCAGAACAAGGATGGCGATGGAAACCGGATGGATGCTCTCTACCATGACAAGAACGGCAAACCGTTGGAATTCGCTCAGGCCGAATATCGCGAAGGCATCTACAACGGCTATAAGTTCTATGAGACCGCAGCTACCGATATGGGAACCAGCGGCGAAGCCTGGTATCAGTCCAACGTCCTCTATCCGTTCGGCTATGGCTTAAGCTACACCAATTTCAGCTGGGAATGGGCCGGCGTTGAAGACAACCTGACGATTGCCAAAGCAAACCAAACCGTTACCACCAGAGTCAAGGTCACCAACAACGGCAATGTTGCTGGCAAGGATGTCGTCGAGGTCTACTATTCCGCTCCGTACACGAAGGGCGGCATTGAAAAGGCTTCCAACAACTTCGTCAAGTCGGCTAAGACCCGTCTTCTTGAGCCGGGTGAAAGCCAGATTGTCGAAGTGAAGTTTGTTGCTCAGGATATGGCTTCCTTCGATTGGAATGATGCTAACAAGAACGACTTCAAGGGCTATGAGCTCGAGGCCGGCAATTATGTCATCAGCGCTAACCGCAACAGCCATACGCCGGTCTTAACCACCAACCGTAAGATTGACGCGACCATGAAGATCACTACTGACTATACGACTGGCAAGACCATTAAGCCGATTTTCACCGGTGAGTATGATTCCACCAGCACCACGCTGAAAGCTAATCTGATTTCCCGTGCTACCGGCTTAGTTCAGCCGAAGGCTTCTACCTTAGCTGACCGGACCTTGCAGGATGAGGAAATTGCTGCTTTACGCGCCACCTATCAGTACTTCCATTATCAGGAAGCAACGACTGATCCTTGGTATGTTGCCAACAAGCCTACCGGCTGGGACCAGCGGAAGGCGGCTGTTACCGATTATTCTTCTTTTATCAAACTGGCCGATATGGCTGGTATTGATTATAAGGATATGAAGATTGAGAACGGCGCTGTCGTCTGCGGCAGTGATGAGGGCTCCAAGAAGTGGGAGACCTTCATGAATCAGCTCAGCTGGAAGGAACTCTGCGACATGGTTGCGGCTTCTTCCACCGGTAAGAGTGATGCCATCGGCAAGGGCAGTGATTCCGAGAGTGATGGTCCGGTGCAGATCGGCGGCGGTTATCTCTTCCCCTCGAACCCGGTCTTAGCCTCCACCTATAATCCGGATCTGGCTTATACCAAGGGCCGTCTGGTCGGCAATGAAGCCATGTTCAAAGGTCAGCAGTGCTGGCGTGGCCCGGCCATGGATAACCACCGTTCTCCATTCTCTGGCCGTAACTTCGAGTACTATTCTCAGGATGGCAATCAGGGCGCGATGTTCGCCAATGGCGAAATCAGCGGTGCCGTTTCCAAGGGCTTAGTCACTTACACCAAGCATTTCTTCCTCAACGATTCCGAATCCTATCGTGCCGATAACGGCGGTATCTTCACCTATGCGACCGAGCAGACCATCCGTGAAACCTACCTCAAGACGTTCGAAGCGGCCTGCAAGGCCGGTGCGATGGGCTTCATGAGCTCCTTCAACAGAATCGGCAAACAGGTTACTGCAAACTCCTATGCCGTCCATCAGCTCCTCTTAAGAGATGAATGGGACAGCAAGGCTGTCACTGAGACCGATGCCTGGGCAAAAGCCTATGTGCCGGTCAACAAGATGGCTGTCAGCGGCGATGATGAACTCTTAGGAACCTCTTCCGGTTTCGCCGATGATCAGATGGACTATGGCGAATGGGATGAAACGACCGGTATGGTCAAGACTCCGAAGGATGAAACTTCTCAGGCTGCTGGCACCAACGATAAGGCTGATCCTACCTTCTACGCCGGTGTCCGTATCCGTGCTCAGCGTCTTCTCTTCAGCCGTGCCAATTCGGCCGTCAACAAGAATACCTTCCAGGATGGCCAGATCGTCACTGCCGTCATTGAGAGAGGCCTCGATTCTACCGTTAAGTTAGCTACGGATGCTTCTAACGATATCAAAGTTTCAATCCAGACCGATAAGGAAGGTGCGGCCTTAGGAGCACTGCCGACCGGCCTGACACTGTCCTCTTCCGGCGATGTCCTGACGGGCAAAGTCGATACCGAAGGCACCTATGATGTTCCGGTCAACATTGTTGCGGACCGTTATGTCACAGTTACCGGTACCTTACGTATCCAGGTCGTTTCCGCCATGCATCTCAATGGTGCTGTCTTGGATGCCAACAAGAGCATCGAGATTGCTGCCAACACCGATTACACGGGCAAGATTGAGACACCTACATTAGCCTACGACAACAAGGTCACTTCCATTGTCCATGTTTGGGGAATGACGATGAAAGGTGCTTCCTTCATCATGAACGAATACTACACCGAAGGTAAATGGTGGAACCGCAACGAAGATCAGTCCGCTGCCGATATCATCACGACCCCTGTCGATGATTCCAACACCACGGATCCTGGCTACGATAAGGCTATCATCTACCATTATGAGCTGGCTGAGGGAAGCACGCTGCCTGCCGGTCTGAGTCTGAAAGATCATAAGATCAGCCATCAGGGCCATGCCCATCGCGGCAGCTATGATGTCACCGACTATGTCGAACTGACCGGTAAGGCTACCACTCCTGGCACCTATACCTTCACCATCAACCTCATTGTCCCGCTCACCAGCTCCTTTGGCGCTGATTGGTGCATGCCTTCGGGCAATTCGATGACTTATGCGCAGACGATGACGGTTGTCGTCAAGTAATCTATTACGGGACGAATGAAAATAGGCAGCCGCTCCTCAGCGGCTGCCTATTCTCTTATTGAAATTTGCTGTCAAGCAAAGAAGGAAAAATAAATGAAAAAACTGACATTGATGACCTTATCCTTAGCAGGGCTTCTGTTATTAGGAGCCTGCAAACAAACCCCGGCTACCTCCGTCAAGAGCACCACCGAATCGACCACCCAGTCGACGGCAACCCAGAAATCGGTAAGTACCTTGACCGTGAAGAGCCTTCCGACGAAAACGGAGTATTTCGTCGGCGATACGTTTGATCCGACTGGCTGCACCATCACCGTCAAATACAGCGATAGCACGACCGAAGATCTGGCTTTGACCGATAGCAAACTGAGTTATACGGCTCCGAATACCGATACGGCCGGAACCAAGAACGTGATTGTGACGATGTCCGGCAAGAGAGCCACCTTTAAGATTACGGTCAAAGATGCGACCTTTGATGTCACCTTTGATCTTAATTATACCGGGGCTCCGACGGCAACGATCGTCATGGTGAAGAAAGGGGCTACCGTCGATAAGCCGACGGATCCGACCCGGACCAATTTCACCTTCGACGGCTGGTTTACCGAAGCCAATACTGCCAACGCCTATGTTTTCACTACCCCGATCACCGCTGCCATCACGTTGTATGCCAAATGGCTGGATAACTCGAAGACCTCGTACACCTTCACCTTCGATTACAATTTCCATCTCGACAAGCGGGATCATGGTCCGAAAGTCCAGAAGCAGACGCAGACCATTGAGGAAGGCGGCACGGCGACCAAGATCACCGATCCGACCTTCTTAGGCTATGACTTCGGCGGCTGGTACACCGATCAGACGACCTTGACCGCTTCCTTCGACTTTGCTTCCAAGATCACGGCCAATCAGACCGTCTATGCCAAGTGGACCCGTAACAGTCAGTACAAAGGCGAGAATACCTTCACGTTGGAAGGTGAGAACGTGAGTCTCGTAGGCAAGTCGGGCCCGGGTCTTTCCGGAACGGCCACGGCTGCCGGCATGATTCTTTCCAACCTGACGAGCTTCGGTGCTTCCAACGGCAAAGCCGTCGGCTATCTGTATCAACAGGGTATCTATTTGGATTTCTATTTCATCTCGGATATTGCCTGCAAAGCCGATATCACTTTACGTCTGGGTATTGAGATCGAAGACTACACCTTCACTCCTGCCAATTACCAGGTCCAGCTTAACGGTACGACCCTCAATTATTCCAACATCGTCTTCACCAATGTCCCTTCCAGCACCGTCGATACTCCGATGTATTCCCAGTTCAATGATTTTGTCATTGCCACCCAGGTCGATCTTGTCAAAGGACAGAACCTGGTCAATCTGACTACAAATAACAGCGATGGCATCACCGGAACGACGATGTTAGCCCATGCGCCGCTCGTCGATGCCCTGAAGATCAAGGTCACCGATGCCGTGATTCAGTGGGAAGGCGACAAAGATCTTCCGGCCAATGTCTGAGCCGACGAAAAGGAGGTAGTCTATGAAAGATAAGAAACGCCCGATTTACAAGCGTGCCGGTTTTTATGTTTGGGCCGGAGTCTCCTTAGTTCTCATTGCCTTGATCCCCACGGTCCATGTTCTCAGCCATACGACATTTGCGGACTTGCTGAATTTCGCCATGGGCGGACCGACCAACATCTATGTCCCCGGCAGCGAATCCGCCTATACCGCCAGCTTCAGCAACAAGCAGGAAGCCCTCGACAATGCCTACAAAGTCAACAAGCAAATTGCCGAAGAAGGCATGGTTCTTCTGAAGAATGAGAACCAGGCCCTGCCGCTAAGAACTCCGGAATCCAAGAAAGACAAAGCGTCGGCCAAGCCGAAGATTTCCGTCTTCGGGAAGAACTCCGCCAATATGGCTATCGGCGGTGGAGGATCCGGAGCCGCTACCGGCGCCTTTACGAACATTACCACTAAGGATTTCACTGTTGACAAGAAGAAAGTGACGAACGTCGGCTCTTTGGAAAGCGCCGGTTTTGATGTGAATCCAACCCTGATGGCGTTCTATCAAGACGATACGAAGTCCGGTACCGGAAGAAAAACCTCCTCGGGCGATTTGAATAGCGGAGCAACTCAGATTATGTCCACGGGTGAAACGCCCCAGTCGTCTTATTCCGGCGATGTCAAATCCTCTTATAAGGATTATAGCGATGCGGCAGTTGTTATCTTCACCCGGGTTGGCAGCGAAGGCTGCGATTGCCCAATGACGATGAAAGGTGCCGAAGGCGCCCGCAAAGACGATGACCATTACTTACAATTGGATCAAAATGAGACAGATCTTCTTAAGGCCGTTTGCGAAGGCGATTTCAAGCATGTCATCGTCCTTATCAATTCCGGTTCTGCCATGGAACTTGGTTTCCTGAAAGATCCAAGCTATTATGCTTATCAAAGCAAGATTGATGCCGCTTTATGGGTCGGCTTCTCCGGCAACAGCGGATCGGTGGCTATCGGCGAGATTCTTAATGGCAATATCAATCCCTCCGGCCGGACTGTCGATACCTATGTCGCGGACCTGAAGAAAGATCCGACCTGGAACAACTTCTCCGAAAACCGGGTTGCCAATGGCGACCAGTATGTGCTCGACAGCACGCTTAAGACCGACAGCTCAAAATCCACGCTGTACTATTTTGCTGACTACGAGGAAAGCGTCTATGTCGGGTACCGTTACTATGAGACCCGCGGCTCCACCGATGGGGAAACCTGGTACAGCCAGAATGTCATCTATCCTTTTGGCTTTGGTCTGAGTTACACCACCTTTACGGCGGAGATAAGCAACAAAACCGACCTCAATGACCAGGAACTGAGCTACGACAAGGACCAGACGGTCAAAGTCAAGGTTACCAATACCGGCTCTGTCGCCGGTAAGCAGGTCGTGGAACTCTATTCCAAGGCTCCTTATTATGATGGCGGCATTGAAAAGCCGTATGAAGTGCTGGTCGGGTTTGCTAAGACCGATCTGTTGGAGCCGGGCAAGAGCCAGGAAGTGACCATCGACTACAATCCTTACTATTCCGCTTCCTATGATTACAAGGACAAGAATGCCAATGGCTTCAAAGGGTATGAGCTCGAACACGGCACCTATACACTCTCCTTGAACAGTGATGCCCATACGGTCTTGGATTCGGTGATGATGAAAGTCACCGATGACCAGCTGATCGACAAAGATCCGGTCTCCGGCAACGATGTCATGAACCAGTACACCGATCAGGAAGAAGGCTTCAACTCGGATGCCGAGCTGGGAAGTCTGCTCAGCCGCAAAGACTGGGAGAATACCTGGCCGCAGACGCGGACCGCTGCTGAAATGACGATGAACCAGAAACTTTATGATCAGTTCACCGATACCTCGACCAACAACCCCACCGACTACGATTCCCTCGACTACCCGATGATGGATGCCGAGAAGAAGCTGGCCATGCGTGATCTTCTTTACGGGACGGACGGCAAGTTTGCCGGCAAGACTGCCTGGGATGATTCTCGCTGGGATTCGCTCCTGGATCAGATGAATTTTGCCCAGGTCCTCAAGATGTATAACGGCGCCTCTTATAAGATCACCAATGTCGACAGCGTCGGCCTTCCCTATATTGGCTGCTCCGATGGTCCGGTCGGCTGGACGTCGTTTGTCAATGACCTTTTCAAGGGCTGCGCCTCCTACTCCTGCGGAACCTTGGTTGCCTCTTCCTGGAGCACGGCGGTCAGCAAGTCCTTTGGCGAAGCCGTCGGCGAAGAAGGCCTGATTGGTGCCAAGGATACGCCTTTCACCGGCTGGTATGCCCCGGGCATGAACATTCACCGCTCGGCTTTCGGCGGCCGGAACTTCGAATACTACAGCGAAGATCCTCTCCTTTCCGGCAAGATTGCTGCCGGTGAGATTCAGGGAACCAAGAGCAAAGGCGTCGTGACCTTCATCAAGCATTTTGCCCTCAATGAGCAGGAAACCCATCGTTCCATCTCCGGTGACGCCTCCTGGGTGACCGAACAGGCCATGCGGGAAATCTATCTGCGTCCGTTCGAAATCGCCGTCAAGGAAGGCGGGAGCACCGGTCTGATGTCGTCCTTCAACCGTATCGGCACCCGCTGGACGGGTGGCGACTACCGGTTATTGACGACCATCTTACGCGATGAATGGGGCTTCAAAGGCGCCGTCATCTGCGACTTCAACACCGTTCCGGCGTATATGAATCCGAAGCAGGAAGCCTATGCCGGCGGCGACTTGAACCTAGCCACCTTGGAGTCCTCCTTCTGGAATGCGGATGATTCCTCGACCGGCGATGCCCTTGTCTTAAGACGCGCGTTGAAGAACGTGCTTTATGCCATCGTCAATTCCAACGCCATGAAAGGCGAAGTCATCGGCCAGAACAAGGCGCCGTGGGAGAAATGGGTTCTCTTAGCTGAGATTGCTCTGGGAGGCATTGTCGTCATCTACTCCGGCCTCTACTTCACGTTGACGTTTGTTTCCATTCACAAAGCCAAAAAGCAGGATTCGCAAGATTCCGACTCGGCGGGACAGTCCTCCGATTAAACTCCTTTTTCGAAGGGCTGTTTGCCGGTTCCCTTGTCAGTGGGGAACCGGTTTTTTGTTGGTCGGAAGTCCCGAGACGAGTTCTTGATGTTTTCTTTTCACAATCATAGTAAAATAGTATCAATGAAGGTTGAACCCATGAAACTGATCACATTCTGTGTGCCTTGCTTTAATTCGCAGGACTATATGCGCCATTGTCTCGACTGCCTGTTACAGGGCGGCGAGGACGTCGAGATCATCGTCGTCGATGATGGCAGCAAAGACAATACCGGTAAGATTGCCGATGAATATCAGGCTGCCCATCCCAGCATTGTGAGAGTCGTCCATAAGGCTAACGGCGGCCATGGCTCCGGCGTCAACAAAGGCGTGGAACTGGCTACCGGTCTTTACTATAAGGTCGCCGACAGCGATGACTGGCTGGATGATGAAGGCTATAAGAAGCTTCTGGATACCATCAAGGAGCATCAGAAGGCCAATACCCTTCCGGACCTCTACATCATGGACTTTGTCTACAACAAGCCCAGCGAGAGCAGCCAGTTCGAGCGGAATTTCAGATCCCAGTTCCCGGTGGGGAAGATCTTCACCTGGAAAGAGACCAAGCCTTTCAAAGGCGACAAGGTCTTTTTGATGCATGCCCTGATCTATAAGACCGAACCTTTACGGGCCAGCCATACCATCCTTCCGGAACATACCTTCTATGTGGATGATATCTTCGCTTATCAGCCCCTGCCGTTCATGAAGACGATGTATTACCTTCCCCAGCGGCTTTATATGTATTTCATCGGCCGTTCGGATCAGTCAGTGACGGTCAAGAACATTGTGGCCCGCTACCAGCAGCAGATTGTCGTCCAGAAGGCGATGTGTGATGCCTATACCTATGATCAGATCAAAGCCATGGATAAGCCTTTACGGCGATATTTGTTCCATGCCCTGGAATCGTTGATGGTGGTGACCTTGTTTTTCACCTGCGGCGAAGATACCAAGGAACGGAAACAGGCGACCAAGGACCTCTGGAAGTATATCAAGACCAAGGATCCTAGGATGTACCGGAAGCTCTTCTTCCGCGGCTTCCCGACCATCGTCAACTACCTGCCGTTCTGGCTGAAAGGCAAAGTCATGATGTTCTCCTACAAGCGGATGGTGGCAAGAGAGCATCTCGGATAGTCAATATGGGCAGGAAATGAGCAAACCGAGAAGAACGGCGTGACAGACACTGCCATCCTTCTTGGATAATCATCGTCTTCAATAATCCGATAAATTACGAATTGTTGGCTTGCTTTTTGTATTTCATTATGGGCCTATTAAATAATTTTATCATTTGATTATTGTTTTCTTTGCTTAGTTCTTCTAGAATAAATATGCATAAAATAAGCACCACTAAAGGAGGATCCTTATGCAAAATTTGTTCTTCGCCAATTCGATCGGCGACAATCTCGCCACGGCGATGACCAGTACCAGTCTCTGGACGGCCATTGCCAAGACCATCATCATCATCTTCTTAGGCTACTTCATGACCCGGAAGAAGATCTTCCCGCAGGGGACCGGATCGATTCTTACCAAGGTTGTCATGAATGTTGCTCTTCCCTGCCTGGCCTTTACGGGATTCATGACCGACTATACGATGGCGGCCGGCGTTGATGCCATCTTCAACTTCTTCTTCGGCTTCGTCATCTACATCATCTTCATGATGATTGCTAAGGTGATCTTCCTTTGGGTCAAGGATCCGACCAAGCGTCTGGTCCTGTCCATCCTCTTCGCCTTCGGTTCCACCACCTTCTTCGCTCAGCCTCTGATCTCGGCCGTCTTCGGTAAGCTGGCCTACAATGATTCCAACATGCTGAACGTTGCTTACCGTGTCTTCCTTTATTCCTATGCCTATATTGCCATCAGCGGCATCAAACTTGGCTCGACCAAAGAGACGAGCTTAGGGGCCACGATGAAGAAGATTTTCCTCAACCCCATCATCATCGCGACCTTCGTCGGCCTCTTGCTTTGGTTCTTACAGGCGATTCCGGGCAGTGCCATTGTCCGCAAGGATTGGTTAGCTCCGGTCAGCACCGTCTCCTATGAGGATGCTGCCAAGGTTGCTTTCTGGAGAGTCGATGTCACCTTGCCGTGGATTTACCAAGTTGCTACCACGTTAGGTGGCCTTTCTTCGCCGCTGGTTTGGTTGGCTATCGGCTGCACGCTGGGCAATGCTTCCATTGCCGATGCTGCCAAGGATAAGCTGGCTTGGATCTACTCCTTCATCAAGGTCTTCGGTGCTCCGGTCATCGTCTTTGTCATCCTGTTATTGGTTGAAGTCATTGCCAAAGCCTGCAACTATCCTCAGCTCGTCTCTTTAGCCACCGTGCAGTCTTCCATCATGATGTGGATGGTGCCGCCGGCTACGGTTGCCGTTGCCTACTGCATCAACTTCGATAAGGAAAAGCAGATGGCCAGCAATGTCTCGGTCATCTCGACGTTGGTTGCCGTTCCTGGCATTGTCTTCTGGATTCTGATTCTCACTGTCATTCAGTCCTTCGGTTATTTCTACGTTGCGGCCTAACAGGACTGAGAAAGGAATTGCGTTATGAGTAAAGGCAAAATCATCTGTTTCGGCGTCCGGGACTATGAGAAGCCGTATTTCGAAACCTTAGGCAAGAAGTATGACTATGAGCTGGTGCTCCGCCCGGAGTATCTCAACAACGATTGCTGGGAACTCGCCAAGGGCTACGAGATCGTCATGGTCCGCGGCAACTGCAATGTCGACGGGGCTCATATGGCTCTGCTCAAAGAGAACGGTCTGAAGTACTATCTCACCCGTACCGCCGGCTTCAACCATGTCGACGTCAAGGCCTGCAAGGAACTGGGCATCGAATCCGCCTTCGTCCCGGGCTATAGCCCCAACGCCATCTCCGAACTGGCTGTCTCCTTAGCGATGGCGCTGCTTCGGAATATCGTCTATACCACCGATCTCACCCATCGGGGCAACTTCACCGTCACCAACCAGATGTTCTCCCGGGAAGTCCGGGGCTGCACGGTCGGCATCCTGGGCTGCGGACGTATCGGCTGCACGACGGCTGGTCTCTTCAAAGGCTTAGGCGCCAAAGTCATCGGCTATGATGTCTTCCAGAGCGACAAGGCCAAGGAAGTCCTGACGTTCGAGGATCTGGATGATTTCCTCAAGGATTGCGATATCATCGTCTGCCATATGGCTTACATCAAAGGCAAGAACGACAACTTCATCAACAAGGATGTCATCAGCAAGATGAAGAAGAATGCCATCCTCGTCAATGTCGCCCGCGGCGAAGTGCTGGATACTCAGGCAGCTTTGGATGCCGTCAAGGACGGCCACCTCTATGGCCTGGGACTTGATGTCATCGCCAACGAAGGTCCGCTCTTCAACCATATCCAGGATCCCAAGCATATGGATTCTCCGCTCCATCAGGAGCTGATTGATCTCTATCCGAAGGTTCTGGTGACGCCGCATGTCGGCTCCGCCACCGACCTGGCTCTGGTCGACATGATCGAAGTGTCTCTCAAGAACATGGACGAGTACCGGACGACCGGGAAGTGCCATAACACCCTCATCAAGTAGACCTGCTGAAACGAAAAAGCGCCTGTCCTCCCCTACGGGAAGGCAGGCGTTTTTGTTGGCTTAAGTTATGCCTGAGAGCCAAGCCTTGCTAGGTCGGTCAGGGTGATGACGCCCAAGAGGCGCTCATCCTTTTTGCCATGCTCGGTGACTAAGAGCAGCCCGACCGTTTTGTCGTGGGCGTTCTTCTTGACCATCAGCTGATAGGCGTCGTGCAGCGAGGTATAGCGGGAGACAAAAAGATAGGACTCGTTGAGGTGGCTGTCCAAGGGCAGGACTTCCCGGAAGTCGGAGACCTGCAGATCATCGCTAATAGTCACCGTCTTATTCAGAAGGAGATAATCAAAGAAGACATCCCTAGAGAACACGCCGACCACTTGGCCGGTAGAATCCAGAATCGGAAGGTGAGATAGGGATTTTTCATCCATCAACGCTAAGACTTTGTAGAGGCTGTCGCCATAGGAGCAGCTCGAGATCGTCTTGGTAGCGACTTCATAGCAGGTCAGCGGATTCAGGATCGCCTGGGCGATCTTCTGAAATTGGGTTAAGAACGCCTGGGTCGGAACGACAGAGGTGACTTCATGGCTTAAGAGATTGCGGACATCGCTGGCCGTCTTGAGGAACTCGTAGTTGTCACGATTGGCAATGACCGGGTTCAGCCGGTTGTAATAGAGGTGATTCAAAGCCCGGGAGAAGGAGACATAGTCATCCTTCAGCTCGGCTTCGCTTAAGAGTTCCTTTTCCAACTGCTTGAAGGCGGTGAGGAACGTGTCTATCGTTTCCTGATCGTCCATGAGACTACGCCTTGTACTGATCGTTCTCTTTGTTCTTCGCGGCTAAGACAATGCTGTCAGCCGTCTCTTTGAGATAGGGGACATCGAGGTCTTCGATGGCACCGCGGTCCATGAACTCGGAAATGGACTTATCGAACGGAACTTCATCGAAGTGCGGAATGCCATGTTTGCTGGCTAAGGAAGGATCGGCTTTGCCATAGATGTCGATGCGTTCGCCGCATTTCGGGCATTTGACATAGGCCATGTTCTCCACCAAGGAAATCAGCGGAACGGAGAGCATATCGGCCATCTTGGCCGACTTCTCGACAATCAGCGAGACCAAATTCTGAGGGGTGGTAACTAAGACTGCCGCGCTCAGCTTGACATCCTGGAAGACGGTCAAGGAGACATCGCTGGTACCCGGGGCCATATCGATGATGAGGAAATCGACATCCCAGACGACATCGGTATAGAACTGCTGGCAGAGCGAACCGATCATCGGTCCCCGCCAGACAATGGGATCATCGGGGTGATTGAGGAGCAGGTTGGAAGAGATGATCTGAATGCCGGTCTTGGACTTGATCGGGTAGAAGAAGTCCTGGCTGGTCGAGGTGACCGGACCATGGACGTTGAAGGCGAACGGAATCGAAGGACCGGTGACATCGGCATCGAGGATGCCGACCTTGTAACCCATCCGGGAGAGCCGGACGGCCAGATAAGCGGACGTGAACGACTTCCCGACACCGCCCTTACCGGATAAGACGGCCACGGCACAGCCAATGTGCGAATTGGGTGCCGGCGTCATCTTCGGAAGAGACGGCGCCTTCGAACTGTCAACGTTACTGTTGTTTTCCATGTTATTTGTTATAGCTCCTATGTAACTGTACTTCTGCCTTCTCACTGCCCGCCTGGGAATCGAAGAGAATGTTGTAGACACGGTTCACATCCGGATTGAGAGCGGAGACCCGCCTAGGCTGTTTCTGATCGATGCCGTTGAGGGCCTGACGACGTAGCTCCCGTATCTGCCGGTTGTCGATGCCTTCCTTGGGAAGATGAATCGGTTGGCCGGCACCCATGATGCAACCGCCGGGGCAGGCCATCACTTCCACGAAAGCGTAAGGACAGAGATCAGCACGGATCAGCTGGGCAATCTTCTTCACACCGATGAGACCGGTATGGGCGACCCAGAGGTCTTTGCCGGCCAAGTGAATCGGGGCTTCCATGATGTCGCTGGAGAGGGAGGATACCTTGAAGTCCAAGGGTTTGGGATCAATGGTCTTGTCGTACCAGTAATAAGCGGTACGGATGGCAGCTTCGAGGACTCCGCCGGAACGGCCGAAGATCGTGCCGCCGCCAGTGGATTCCCCTAAGGGATTATCGAAGGGCTGATCCGGAAGCGAGGCAAAGTCGAGCTTCTTTTCGGCAATCATGCCGGCCAGATCCTTGGTTGTCAGGGAGATATCGACATCATAAAGACCGTTGGTCGTATTGAAAGGAAGCTGAGCTTCCTGTTTTTTTAGAATGCAGGGAACGACACTGACCACGACGATGTCTTTGGGATCCCAGTTGGCTTTCTGGGCATAATAGGTCTTCACAACGGAGCCTAACATCCCGACCGGGGATTTGGCGGTCGATATGAGCGGAATCAGATCGGAATAGTTGTTCCGGGCCTGCATCAGCCAGCCGATGCAGCAGGAGTTGAATAAGGGATAAGGTCCGTTGTTCTGAACTTTCTTCAAGAACTCCATCGCCTCTTCCCAGATGGTGATATCGGCACCGAGGTCGGTATCGAAGACAGCTTTGAAGCCTAAGGCTTTCAGGCTGGCCACCATTTTTCCGGTGACGACCGTCCCCACCGGCATTCCGAAAAACTCCCCCAGCGACACCCGGACTGCCGGGGCCGTCTGGACCACCACCAATTTGGTCGGGTCATTCAAATAAGCTTCGACCTGACCGACTTCGACTTTCTTGACTATTGGCGCTTGTATGGGTTCCATGGAATGTCCTTGATTGTTACCTTCTCATTATAGTCGATAGTCCCGATTAGCTCAACGAAAAACCCTTGAGAGCCAGACTGAAATAGACTTTATCCAAATAGCTGGCCCCGAATTTGACACCCCCGAAATAACGGACAATGAAAACCATCGCATTGCGGATGTCTTTCTTTTCTAAAAGCTGAGCCGTCTTTTTCATGGAAGAGATGGGTTCCTTGTCCTCGCTGGCCTGGGTCATGAAGATGCCGTAAGCGTTAGGGTAGCGACCCACTCGCAAAACATGGTCCGCCTTGCGGTTGGCTTTCTTAACCTCGCTTAAGGCCTCCTTGGCGTCAGTTTCCGAAAGGACCTCATAGCGGTAGACAAGAAACTTGCTTTGTTTCTCCTCGTAGGAGAAGGTGTTTATCAATTTCATGAGAGTTTTTGACTTACGACCTATTATAAACTAAAATAGATAAATAGTTCCGGAGGATGCTCTATGGGAAAGTACCGTCTGATTGTCGACTCGAGCTGCGATTTACCTGCGGATTATTATGACAAGCACGATATCGGCGTCACCGACCTGCTCATCAATTTCGGTGAGCGGAGTTACCGGGACCGCAAAGACATCAGCAGCGAAGAAATCCTGAAGATTGCCAAAGAAAAGAACATGCTCCCCAAAACAGCGGCTCTCAACATGGCCGACCTCACGGACGTCTTCACCACGAACTTACAGAAATACGATCATCTTTTCTATCTGCCGATTTCGTCCAACATCTCCTCGAGCTTCAACAATGCCCGTTTGGCCGCCCAGGCCTTCGATGGCAAAGTGACGGCCTTGGATTCCTTGCAACTGTCGTCTGGCATCGCCTTAGAGGCCATCGGCATCACCCGCGATATTGAAGCCGGGCTGGATGTGGATACCATTGTCAAAAATCATGAAGAAAGACGAAGCCATGTCCAGATGCAATTTGTCATTGACAGTATGGAGTGGCTCTATAAAGGTGGCCGTTGCTCGGGCTTAGCATTCCTGCTTGGCAACAAGCTTCATCTCCATCCGATCATCCGGCTGGATGATGGCAAGATGGGTGTCTATAAGCTGAAGCGGGGCAAGGACATTGCCAAGGGCATCGATCAGATGACCGATGAATTCCTCGAACACCTCAATGACGGCAACATCGATCTGGCCTTCCCGATTCTGATTCCGAATGTCATCTCCAATGGCGGCGTCAAACGGGTCAGCCGTAACCTGGACCGTTATATCGGCAACAAGATCCTCTTCCCGGTCGAAGCCAGCGGCATCATTACCTGCCATGCCGGAACCGAGACCTGCGGCTTAGCCTATATGACGAAGTCTCCGTTGAAGCAATAACCAACAAAGGCGCCTTCGGAAGAATTTCTTCCCAGGGCGCCTTTTTAAGTGTTAAAAGGGTCGGCCTGACGCCGACCCTAATGCTGCTAACCGACGATTTCCCGTAACCCTAAGGACTGAAAGTAAGCTTTCAGCTCGGCTTTATGGTGTCCGTAGATGACCTGATGGTGGTTGCCTAAGGAACTCGTTAAGAAGTAGGTGGCTGGACTGGATAGCTGGACATTGATCTGACTGCGGCAGCGGTCCGCCCGCTCCTCATTGTCCAGGATCATGCCCTCTTCGCAATAGAACTCACTGAGATCCGGACTGACTTTCACGATTGTGCATTCTCCCGGTCTGAGATTGCCATGGATGCCCAGGCCGATGCCGGATTCGAAGTGGGTATCGAAATGATAATCACTCGGCATATCCAGAGGCAGGGTGCAATGGGCAAGAGCGATGCGGTTCTTCACGGGATCAACCCACTGCGGGTTAGCCTGGAAGGCATGCTGACCGAGGACTTTCAGAATGGAATAGGCCGTGATCATAGCCGGAACATCGCCTTCGCAGGATGCGATGATGCCCTTGCTGTTTTCAACGGCCAAGCCAAGACAGGCCGACATCCTGACGGCTTTGATGACATCGAAGCAGCGGATGGTGAAGCCTTCCAGGCGGTACTTGGCGACCAGCTTCTCCAAGGCAAGATCAATCTGATAGGCCTTATTGAGTTCGCCTGGATCGAAGGTGGCCTTGAAAAGACCGGCCGGACAGCTGTCCGTTTCTTCCTGAACAGTCCGGATCAGTTCGGCTTCCGTGACATCGACCAGCTTGATGTTGAAGACGGCCAAGGCTTTCTTAGGGTCGACATCCGAGCCGATCAGCCAGTCGCTCGGCTTACCGAAAAGACCTAAGCGGTGAGCCGGTTCCTTGACGGAGCTGGCTTTTGCCAATAAGTCTTGGATACGGGAGGCAATATAGTCCTCATCGCCATGAAGGATCTCGGCTTTCTTGCTCTTCTCTTTGAGGAAGGTAAGAATCTCAAGGCTGGCCGCCAACGAGTTGGAGGCACCATAGGTCAAGAGATAATACGGACCTTTGAACTTGGGATAGATTTCCTTCTTGAAGACGCCTTCGCTGCCGCCGGACTGAACCAGGATCAGGGCTAACGGAGCGGCCTGAAGCTCGGCAAAGTCCGTGGTGATCTTGAAATCATAGCCGGTCTTGGCTTTGAGATTATCCAGCAGCTTCTTAGAATCGGAACTGATCAGCTCCTGATGAGACAGCAACGAATGAATCGGATAAATCGCCAGGGTTACCATACATGCCTCCTTTAGGGTAAAAAAAGGCGGCCAGGCTCCTTTTAAGGGAAAGGCTGACCGCCGTTACTTCAGAAAAACAGACTAACGGGCACCCTTGTCGTAAGGGATGCCTTCGGCTTTCGGCGCATGGGTCGTCTTGCTGAAGAAGACAAGAATGATCAGCGTCATGACATACGGAATGGTCATATAGAGGTAACTGGTGTTGGACAAGGTCGACTTCGGAAGAATCAGGCTGTAGTTGGAGATGACCCGGAACAAGGCGAAGATGACGCCGGCCAGAATGATCCGTCCCGGCTTCCAATTGCCGAAGATCATCACGGCCAGGGCTAAGAAGCCAAAGCCGATGACCGAACCGGTATAGCCGATGGAGAGGCAAAGAGCGAAACCGCCCAAACCGCTGAGGAGTCCGGAGAGCGTGACGCCGAGATAACGCATCTTGGCAACGGAGATGCCGACACTATCGGCCGCCTGAGGATTTTCGCCGCAGGCCCTCAGCCGTAAGCCGGTTCTCGTCTTCTTCAGGAAGATAGCCACGGCCACCAAGATGACGATGATGATCGGAGTGGTCAGGTAGAAGTCCTTCAGGAAGAGACGGGTGAAGAAATACTTGAAGTAATCGCCGGCACCCGGATTGGTGATGTCGGAAATCGGATAATACATCGAGGACCAGCCGAAGTTCTTTCCGGTGATACGGATCCAGTTCGGGGTATCGATGTTGGTCATACCCGGACCCTGAATGGCCCAGGCAATGAGGATCACCAGCGAACCGGCGAGAATATTCATGGCCGTCCCGACAATGGTCTGATCGGCTTTGAGGTTGATGGCCGCAAAGGAGAGCAATAAGGAATAGATGGCTCCCGCCGCCATGGCAACCAGCACGCCTACCAGCACTGGCAGATAGACATTGGTGAGGCAGACGTTCATGTTGTGCGTGATGTAGCCGTCGTTGGTTCCCGTGACCTGAGTGAAAGCCCGCAAGGTCAGATAACCGGCCAGACCGCCCACCAGCATTTCGCCTTCCAGACCGAGGTTGATGATACCGGAATGTTCGTTGACCATACCGGCATAAGCGACGATGATCAGAGGCAGGCCGACGGTGATGAGAAGGGAAAGAATATCGGTGGCAATATCGATGTTGGTCTTGGCCGCATCGGTAAACAGCATCATCGGAATCAGGTTAAGCATGTTGTTTGCCTCCTTGCAACGTCTTGGCTTTGTGTTCTTTCTTCTGACGAAGGAAGATGTTCTTGAAGAGAACCGCGAATCCCGAGAGGTATAAGATGACCGAGATGATGATGTTCACGAACTCGGAATTGAAGGTGCCGACACCCTGCAGACCCTCGCCGCCGACCTTGATGAAAGCAATGAAGAAGGTCGCCGCGATGATGCCCAGCGGGTTGTTGTTGGCTAAGAAGGAGATCGGGATGGCATCAAAGCCTTGGCTGGCCACGGAGGAAGAAATCGAAAGCTTTTCATCGCCTAAGAAGAAGCAGGCACCGGCCAGACCGGCTAAGGCACCGCCGATGACGAAGCTCAGAATGATGCTCGACTTGGAGGAGATGCCGGCATACTGAGCGGCATCCCGGTTGAAACCGACAGCCCTCAGCTTGTAGCCGAAGGTCGTCCGGTAAAGGACGAAGGCTAGAAGCAGGGCAAAAAGAATGCCGAAGACGATGGTGATATTGATGTAGTTGTTGGATGTCCAGACCGGAATCTTCGCCAAGGCGTTGGTTGAAGAGCCAGCGGAATAGGAACGCTGGGCCGTATAATCCCAGCCGCCCGGGACGTTGACGACCGCAAAGTTGGAAAGGAAGAGGGATATCCAGTTCAGCATGATGGCGGAGATGACCTCGTTGATGTTGAAGTAGGCTTTCAGAAGTCCCGGAATGGAACCTACGATCATGCCGGCAACGATGCCAAGCAGACAGCTTAAGAACCACGGAAGCTTGAAATAAAGGGCACCGATCAGACCGAAGAGCTCACCCATCATGAACTGACCGGAAGCTCCGATGTTGAAGAGACCGCATTTATAGCAGAAGCCGACGGACAGCGAGCAAAGCATCAGCGGTCCGGCAAGATAGATGATCTTTTCCTGACCCTTGAAAGCGGAACTGAAGAACTGCGACAGACCGTACATGAAGTTCTTCGGATCGACCAGCAGGCAGGCTAAGCCGATCAGAAGACCGATGCCGATGCAGACTAAGGACGCGCCTAAGGCCGAAAGATTCTGCTTCATCACGAACTGCGCCGGAGTTTCGACCGGCTTGGCTTTTTCGCCGTCGCTGCCTTCGACCGGAAGGCCGCTGGCCAAAAGACGGAACATCGGCTGATTGATGTATTCGCTGCGGTTCAGACCTTTGCGGCCTTGGTCTTCGTTCAGGATGGTCAGCGGTTTGTTGAGATTGTCATTCACCGAAGGACGATTGTCTTCCATGTTATTGTGCCTCCTTTGCCTGGGTCATCTCCTGCTCGAGCTCGGGAGTCAGATACTCCGGCTGGCACTTGGCACCGGTCTCATACAGACCGATTTCCTTGAACGTGGTCTCTTTCGGGGAGAACTTGCCGGTGATATGGCCTTCATAAATGGTATAGATGGTATCGGCCAGATCGAAGATCTCATCGATTTCCAGCGACACCAGAAGGACGGCCTTGCCGCTGTCCCGGACTTTGACGATTTCCTTATGGATGTTCTCGATGGCGCCGACATCCAGGCCACGGGTAGGCTGGACGGCCAGAAGCAAATCGCCATGACGCTCGATTTCCCGGGCGACAATGACCTTCTGCTGGTTACCGCCCGACATCGAACGGGTCAGGGTATAACTGCCAAGACTGGAACGGACATCGTATTTTTCAATCAAGGTATCGGCATAGGACTCGATTTCCTTGCGTTTGAGGATGCCCCAGTGCGAGAAATGCGAGGTATGGACCTGTTCCAGGATGAGGTTATACATGACGTTGTAATCCAGAACCAGACCATAGCGGTGGCGGTCGGCGGGAATATGGTTGACGCCTTTTTCGTTACGCTGGCGGATGGAAGAACGGGTGATGTCTTCCCCATTGAAAAGAATCTGACCGGATTTGGCTTTGCTGAGGCCGGTGATGGCCTCGACGATCTCATCCTGACCATTGCCGTCAATGCCGGCAATGGCGATGATTTCGCCTTTGCGGACCTGCAAGGAGAAATCATTGACAGCCAGTTTCCGGCTGTCAGCCTTCTTGACGGAAAGGTGCTTGATTTCCAGCACGGTATCGGTCGGTTTGGCTTCGCTCTTCTCGGTGGTGAAGGAAATGTGTTTCCCGACCATCAGTTCGGCCATCTGCTCATTGTCCAGATCGGTGGTCAGATAAGTTCCGATATCCTTGCCTTTGCGCAGAATGGTGATGCGGTCGGAAATCTGCTTGACCTCATTGAGCTTATGGGAGATGAAAAGAATGGTCTTGCCTTCGCTCTTGAGCTTCAGGATGATCTTCATCAGGTCTTCGATTTCCATTTCGGTCAGCACGGCGGTCGGTTCATCGAAGATCAGGATGTTGGAATCCCGGTAAAGCATCTTGAGAATCTCGACCTTCTGCTGCATCGAGACCGACATATCCGAAATCTTCTTATTGAGATCCACGTGCAGGCCGTATTGGTTCATCAGGCTGTTGCACTTCTGCACGGCCTCCCGATAACGGACAAAACCTAATTTCGTGTCCTCATGGCCGAGGATGATGTTCTCCAGGCCGGTGAAGCAGTCGACCAGCATGAAGTGCTGGTGGACCATGCCGATGCCGAGTTGGTTGGCATGGGTCGGATCCTTGACATGCACTTCCTTGCCGTTCAGGAAAATCTGACCGGAGGTCGGAGGAATCAGCCCGAAGAGAATCGACATTAAGGTGGATTTGCCGGCGCCATTCTCGCCTAATAAGGCGTGAATCTCGCCTTTCTTGAAGGTCAGGGTGATGTTGTCGTTGGCAACCAGCGAACCGAAAGTCCGGGTGATGTTCTTCATCACAACAAGATTATTCGGATCTTTTTCTGGATTTTCAGTGAACTCCGCGGAGACTTTCTCAATCTCCGGCAGGGCTTCTTCCGGCGGTTCTTGATTTTCCATGGGTGATCCTTTCATAATTTCAATAAAAGGCACTAATGAACCTAATTTTGTTAATTAAGGATTAGTGCCCTTTTGTCAGCTCACAAAGCGAAAGAAGTAAGGTTTAGCTTATTAGGCTCTGGCGTTGGTGACAGAAGCCTTGTTGGTAGCCTTATCACCATAGGTGATCTTGACATAGCCGCCAAGATCCAAAGCCGTGGTGAAGTGAACGGTAGCAGACTTATCAGTATCATTGATCTTGGAATAGGAGACACGGGTGTAGTTGGCATCAGCAGCAAGCTTAGCGAAAAGCGTGTTGTATTCAGCGACCGTGAAGGTCTTCAGTTTCCAGGAATCGGTGGCAGTCGGTAAGCCGACCATACCTTCGGCAGCGCCCAGAAGAGCAGTCTTGCCGCCCAGATCGGTAGTCCAGGCACCATTGTTGCCGTAGAACTTGGTCAGAGCATCGACCGTGGATTCCTTCAGCTTCTTTTCAGCCGAAGTGATGACCTTATCGGTCGCCTGAGAATACTGATCGACATCGACGCCGATGACCTTATAGGAATCATCCGCCTCAGCCGCAGCGACGACGGACTTAAAGACCGAACCGCCGCAGGAGAAGATGACCTTGTTGCCGCCGGTATACATGGAGGCAGCCTGAGTCTTATTGGCATCGGAAGCAGCGAAATTGCCGGTGTAATCATAAGTCACATCGACATTGACCTTCTTGATGATGGCAGCATCAGCGATGCCGGCGAGATAGCCGAAGCCATACTTGTTGACAGCCGGAACTTCCATTCCGCCTAAGAAACCGACATTGGTGTAGCCATCCATAATGGCGGCATAGCCAGCGAGATAACCAGCCTCATTTTCCTTGTAGAGCATGTTGTGAGTGTTCGAAGCGGTCTTGTACGTGGCATAATCGGTCGTATGCGGCTCACCATCGAGAAGCAGGAAGTTGACAGTCGGATAAGTATCCTGCATTTCGTAGATGGCATCCTCGAAGAGATAACCAGGGCAGACAACAACCTTGGCACCCTTATCGATAGCCGACTTCATGGCATCCTTACGGGCTTCCTTACTATCCGTGCTCGGACGGAAATAAGAATAGGCTTTGCCATTGGCAGAGCAATACGCCTTGACACCTTCATAAGTGAACTGGTTGAAAGAACCATCATCAATGTTGCCGACATCGGTGATCATGGCAACATCGATCTTCTCAGCAGTCGAGGTGGAAGCGACAGTCGACGTGGTCGAAGTGGCAGTCGAGGTAGCAGTGGAAGTCGTCTTCGTGCAGCCAACCATACCGGCACCGGCTAACAGACAGACAGCAGCTAACATGACAGACTTTTTCATACAGGTTTTGTCCTCCTTTTTGTATGAACTTTCTTGAAAAAATGGACTTCCTCCGATGAAGAAGCCCCATTTAACTCGCGAAATACGATAGGTCTGTGAGTTAAATGGATAGTCCTCGGTTTAGTGGTCTGAGGGTAGAAACGGAACCGCCTTCCATTGGTTCTCTATATCCATTTTTTCCAAGCACTAGTTTAGCATTTCCTGAAAACTAAGCGTAGCAATTTTTTTGCTAAGACTTGGAAAAAACGGGCCACAGAGGACGCCATTCTTTCTTCCATTGGCAGCTCCGACTGCTTCGAAACCCCTCCCATAGGACAGCGCCGAAGAATAAATATCTTCAGGCCCTGTCGGTGGTTAAGATCCCCATCGAAGCAAGAAAGGGCTACCAACAGCATTACTATTCTATCAAGGAATATCCGAAAAGGGTAGAAAGAAAAAATTTTTCAATTTGGCAAACAGTTGCGTAGCTTTCTTAAAAGCCTAGAAGAAATGCCTAAGAAACGCTCATTGAGTTTCCCCAAAAGCTTAAATTAATTGCCACTTGACACGAATCTTAGTAGAATAGTAACGATAGAAAGAGAGGTTTATCCCAATGTTAGTAAATGCCACACGGATGTTACGTCTTGCCAAGGCGGGTCATTATGCTGTCGGTCACTTCAATATCAATAACTTAGAGTGGACCAAGGCTGTCCTTACCACGGCTCAGGAACTCAATGCTCCGGTCATCTTAGGCGTCTCGGTCGGTGCCGGTAAGTATATGACAGGCTTCAAGACCGTCGCCATGATGGTCAAGGCCATGGATGAGAGCTTAGGCATTACGGTTCCGGTCGCTTTACATTTGGATCACGGCACCTATGATGCCGCCAAGGCCTGCGTCGCCGCTGGCTTCACCTCCATCATGTTCGATGGTTCCTCCTTACCGTTTGAAGAGAATATTGCCAAGACCAAGGAACTCGTCAATCTCGCTCACGACAATGGCTTATCCATTGAGGCTGAGGTCGGTGCCATCGGCGGAACCGAAGACGGTGTTACCGCGGATGGCGAAGTCGCGGATGTCCATGAATGCCAGGTCATCGCTGGCTTAGGCATTGATTTCCTGGCTGCCGGCATCGGCAACATTCACGGCATCTATCCGGCCAACTGGAAAGGTCTGCACCTCGATCGCTTAGCCGAGATCAATGCGGCCACCAATAACATTCCGCTCGTTCTCCATGGCGGCACCGGCATTCCGGATGATCAGATCAAAGGTGCCATCAAGGAAGGCATTTCCAAGATCAACGTCAATACCGATTGCCAGCTCGTCTTTGCCCAGGCCACCATTGACTACTGCAAGGCCGGTAAGGCTGATCCGACCGCTGAAAACCTTGAAAAAGGCTATGATCCTCGCAAACTTCTGAAGCCCGGCTATGATGCCATCAAGGCCAAGGTCAAGGAGAAGATCACCCTCTTCGGCTCGGTCGGCAAGGCCGACGAATTCTTCAAGTAGAAAAGACACAGAAACGGGAATCCCAGCCGATTCCCGTTTTTTAATCGTCTTTGCATTTTGTGTTTAAAGTGCTAGATTATTTCCGGAGGTAAATCATACCATGGATGAGTATATCAGTTGGATGGAGAAGAATCCGAAATGGCTGAAGATCATTCTCTGCTTGGGACCTCTGGATTGGTCTTGGGCTATCTGGAGAATCCTGAAGGGCATCAAAGCCAACAGCGTTCTGCAGATCGTGCTGGGCATTCTCTGGATCTTCTTCGGCGGCTTCGTTCTTTGGATTCTTGATATCATCTTCATCATCATCAACGACTATCCGTTCTGGTTCAAGTAGACCCTAAGCCGATAAAAAAACCTCTCCTTTGTCCTAAAGAGAGGTTTTTTAATGGCTTTTTACGCCAGAGACAGGATCGCAAACGAATGCGGATAGAGCCTTAAGACGGTCTCGGTGACTAAGACATCGCCTTGCTTCTTAAGGACCGTCCCCATCGAAGGCAGGACGACTTCGCGGGCTAGGGCAGACGGATTGAAGGCAATGAAGAGCTTTTCGTTGTCCTTCTGGCGGAGATAGGCTAAGACGGACTGACCCGGACCGACCGGCTGGAAAGCGATGCTGGCATCGTTATCGAGCGCCGGATGCTCCTTCTTGAAGGCCAGCATGGCTTTCAGGAAGGCTAAGAGGGAATGAGGATCATCCTGCTGATCCTTGACCGACATCCCCTGCGCCAATTTGCCGACCGGAATATAGACATTGGGATTCTTGCTGAAGCCGGCATTGGGCTTAGCTAAGTCCCAAGGCATCGGGCGCCTTGTTCCGGTCCGGTAATACCCGCCTTCCACTGAAAGCAGGTTCTCTTCAAAAGGAAGACCCAGCTCATCCCCATAATAGAAGAAAGGAACACTCGGCATCGTCAGCATATAGACATAATAGAAAGCCAGTTCCTGCGGTTTCAGCCAGTTGCTGATCCGTTTGGTATCATGGTTGCCGCTGATCAAGGAGACATAATGGCCGTTAGCGGCAGCAAAACCCAACTGGGTCTTCAAGTCTTCAAGATAACCTTCTAAGGAGGCCTGATCCTCATCGAAACGGAAGTAAGGATGGTCATCCCGGGTCAGCTTGTTATTGAACGCCGTGAACTGATCCTGCAGCAGGAAATCCATGTCGAAGCCTGACGGCATCGACCGTTTAGGGCAGTTCCATTCGCTGACAAAAGCTGCCTCCGGATACTGGGGACGGATATCCTTGAAGATCTCCTGCCAGACAGCCTGAGTGCCTAAGGAATCCGGATCCCGTTTCACCAGCCAGCCGGCCATATCGACCCGGAAGCCGTCAATGCCCTGATCCAGCCAGAAACGGATGACATCCTCGATGGCATGGATGGTCCCTTGCGGACCGTTGCCGGTGATCGGCTCCTCATACTCCGGATGTTTAATCTCATAGAAACCATAGTTCAGCGCCGGCTGGATGGAGAAGAAGTTCACCAAGACGCCGCCTTCGCGCTGGGTGAAGCCGCCCACCCACCGGAAGTCGCGGTCGACATTGAAATAATCATGGCACCAGATGTAGCGGTCCGAGTACGCGTTGGCCGTGCCTTGGCTGGAAGCCTTGAACCACGGATGTTCTAAGGAGGTATGACCGGGGACGAGATCAAGGAAAAGATGGATGCCCCGGCTATGGCAGGCTTCGATCAAGGCCGTCAAAGCCTTGTTGCCGCCATACCGCTTGGCTACTTTCCGGTAATCGGAGACATCATAGCCGGCATCAAAGAAAGTCGACTCAAAGCAGGGGTTCAGCCAGATGGCATTGAAGCCTAAGCTTTGGACATAGTCCAGCTTAGCCAGAACACCATAAAGATCGCCGATGCCATCGTTGTTGTAGTCAAAGAACGTCTGCGGATAAATCTCGTAGAAAACGGCTTTTTCAAGCCACGACGGTGATGCTGACATAAGATCCTCCTCAGGATTGGACTGAAACTACGGAAGAACGTTGCCGCTGGCGGCATAAAGATCGTACCAGTCGGGCCAGCTAAGCGTGATCTTGGCACCCTCGACGCTTTCCTTGATGTGCTCGAGGTTCATGCTGCCGGAAAGCACCTGGACGGTCGGCGAAAGACTGGTTAAGAAGCTGGTAGCGATGCCGCTGGGAGTGGAATGATACTTCTCCGCCAGAACAGCCAGCTTATCCTGCACCGGCTTCATCTCCGGAACGGTGAAGATCGATCCTTGGAAGAACTTATAGATGAACGGCGACCAGCATTGCAGGGCCATATCCTTCCGTTTCAGATAGAAATAAAGACCGTCCTGACTCCATGGTGTCTGGTTGGGGTTATTGGCATTGACCGGTCCGCTTAAAAGGGCAGCCTGACCTAACCCACACTGCAGCTGATCAATCTCAATCGGCAGGCTGAGCTCGGACTGCAGGTAGTCGATGGTGCTGGCATCTTCGTTGGAGACACCGAAATGGCGGATTTTGCCTTCTTTGACGAGCTGATTGACGGCTTTGGCCACTTCCTTGCTGTCCATGAAGATATCCGGCCGGTGCAGCAAGAGACAGTCCAGATAGGTGGTGTGCAGCCGGGAAAGGCTGGCATTGACACCCTCGATGATGTGCTGATAGCTGAGATCGTAGTACATCGGAAGACCCTCTTCCTTGAGGATGCCGACCTTGGACTGGAGGAACATCCTGCTTCGTAACTCCGGACTATGTTCCAGGACAGCCCCTAACTTGGCTTCGGCCTGATGCCGGCAATAGACATCGCTGGTATCGAAATAATCAATTCCTAGATCCAGACAGCCCCGGATGACCTTCTCCAGGTCTTCCGGCGTCACCGGGTTGAGCCGCATCATCCCTAAGATAATCCTGGAATGCTCATAGATTTTCATACCCTCTTGCTCCTTTATGGTTAATCGACTAACGACACGAAGTCACAGCCAATCAGCGCCTTCAGATCCTCCGGCTTCAGCTCGACCTGTAATCCGATTTTCCCGCCGGAAATAAAGAAGGTTAACTGTCCTAAAGCGGAATCATCGACGAAAGTCGGGAAAGCTTTCTTCTGTCCGATGGGAGAGCAGCCGCCATGGATATAGCCAGTCAAGGGGAGCAGATCCTTCTGCGGGATCATCTCGATGTTCTTCTCGCCGGAAGCCAAGGCCGCCTTCTTCAGATTGAGTTCCTTGTCTGCCGGAATCACAAAGACATAATGCTCTTTGCTCTTTCCCACCGTGACCAAGGTCTTGAAAACCTTGCTGACGGGTTCCTTCAGAACAGCAGCCACCTCGGTGGCAGCCACCGCCACCTTCGGATCATATTCATGAGGCGTATACGGAATCTTATGAGCGTCCAAGAGACGCATGACATTGGTTTTGTTCATAGCTATTAATGGAGAACCATCGTTGAAACATCTTTGACGCCATTAAGGAAATCACAGGCCATCATCCGTTTCTTTCCCGGACGCTGAAGTTCGAGGATTTCCACCTGACCGCTGGCTAACTGGAGACCTAACTGCTTCTTGGAAATGAGGAAGAGAGAACCCACCGGAAGGGTCGTGGCATCGGAGACTTTGCGAGCGGAATAAATCTTGATGATCTCCTCGCCGTTCAAAAGATAGCCTCCCGGCACATAGGAAAGGCTCCGGACCTGATTGATGAAGGAATCCACGGGCTGGTCTAAGAGGAGCTTTTCCTCCTCCTTCTTGATGGAAGGACAGAACGTCGCCTTAGCTTCATTCTGCGGAATACCCTCAAGCCTGTTGGCAAAGAAAAGCGGCAAGGATTCTTTGGCAAGGTCCAAGGCTGTCAACGCCAGCTTATCGGCTAAGCGGGAATAGTTATCAGATTCCAGAATGGGAAGCTTCTTCACGGCAAAGACATCCCCGGCATCCATGTCATGGACCATCTGCATCAGGGAAACACCGGTCTCCTTATCTCCATTGCGGAGAGCATACTGGATCGGAGCCGCGCCTCGGTACTTGGGCAGCAAGGAAGCATGAAGGTTCAGCGGACGGAAGGTGGGCAGGGCCAGAATGGCATCCGAGATCAATTGACCATAGGCAAAGGTGAGAAGCAGATCCGGCTTTTTATCCACCAGGAACTGATAATCAAGATTCAGCTTATGCGGTTTGTGGACCGGAATCCCAAGTTCGGTGGCTTTCAAAGCGACCGGCGAAGGTTCCACCTGGTTGTTCCGACCGCGGATTTTGTCTTCTTTGGTAACGACACCGACAATGTTGAAACCCGCCTTGACCAGACCTTCTAAGACAACGGCTGAGATTTCCGGCGTCCCGAGAAAAATAATTCGTTTATCCTGCGCCATTATGGACCTCCGTTACCCTTTCTTTTCTTCCCTAATATGTTATCATATTCTTATCGTTGGAGGACACGATGAGTAACCTATTCTATGCATCCGTTTTTCAAGGGACCACATTGGACGGAAGCCAGATCTTCCTTCTCTATCTTTTCCTGTTCCTGTCCGGATCGATGGTCGGCTATGGCATCGAAGTCCTTTTCCGCCGCTTCTTCACCGCTCACCGCTGGGTCAACCCCGGCTTCCTAAAGGGACCGTGGCTTCCGATTTACGGCTTTGGCTTGATGATCATGTTTACCTACTGCTGGATTCTCGATGTCTATTTCCCACTGCCGCAAGGCTGTCATTTCTTCAATCCCAGCGGTGATCTGTTCGGTATCGTCATCGATGATGCCCAGTCTTCCTGGGGTCCCAACGTCTGTGATATGATTCCGATTGCTATCATCGGAACTAGCCTGATTCTTCTTGAATTCATTGCCGGACTTATCTTCGTCCGAGGCTTCAAAGTAAAGCTTTGGGATTATTCCAACATGCGGGGTAACGTCATGGGTATCATCTGTCCGACCTTTGATCTTATCTGGTATGTCTTAGCTTTGCTTTACTACTATGTCATCAACCCCTTTGTCTACAACAATCTCAAGAATGTCGCCACCTGGGCTCTCGGGATTGATAACGGCTATGTCCGGATTGTTCCCATCTTCTTCTTCGGCGTTGTCTATGGCATCCTCTTGATTGATTTCATTCACTCCATCGGCGTGCTCTCCAAGATCCAGGCCTTTGCTCAGCAAAGCGGCATCGTCGCCAACTACTCCGAGTTCAAGGAACAGCAGGAAGAGAAACTGAAGCTGACCAAAAAGAAGTTCATCTCTGCCATGCCGGAGATTGTCGAAGACTATCTGAAGACGCATCCGAAGACGACCGGTGTCCGCGTCAAAGCCGCCAATTTCTTCCGCAAGCTGGTCTTCATTGATCCCACGAAACCCATCCATGCCACCGACAATTACGATGCCACCGGTCGTCCCGTCAAAGAGGAAACCGATACCTCGGCGACCGTCAAAGACACGAAACCGGAAGAAAAACCGTCGAAAAAGGATTGAGTCCCCTATCTTTATGATAGGTTTCCGCTTAAAATAAGACGTCGTGATTTGGTTTTCATTGAGGTGACATCATGAATGTAGGCATTGTCTCTCTTGGCTGCGCCAAGAATCAGGTTGATTTGGAAGAAATCCTGGCCTATCTGAAGGCCAATGGTTTTGAGACGGTCAGCGATCCGGCTTTGGCCGATATGATTCTCATCAACACCTGTGGCTTCATCGATGCCGCCAAAAAGGAATCCATCGATGCGATTCTCGAAATGATTCCGTATGGGAAACCGGTGATTGTCACCGGCTGTCTGGCAACCCGCTATCTGGACGAACTGAAGAAAGAGATTCCGGAAGTGGCTTTGTGGATACCGCTTTCCGATTACCCAAAGTTCGGCGAAAAGCTTCAGACGCTCCTGAAAGACAAGAAGTTCTCCGGTGCCATCGACCCTACCAAGCGGGTCTTCATCTCCCCCAAGCGGGAAGCCTATCTTCGGATTTCCGATGGCTGCAACAACTTCTGCACTTTCTGCGCCATCCCTTATATCCGCGGCCGCTTCACTTCCGTCCCCTTTGCCACCCTTAAGACCGAGATTGCAGATCTGGAGAAGGAAGGCGTCCGTTCACTGACCGTCATCTCCCAGGATACCAGCATGTACGGCAAGGATATCGGCACAGACTTAACGGCGCTGGTCAAAGAGATTGTGGCCCACAAGGGCTTTGATTTCGTCAAACTGATGTACCTCTATCCGGACGAAGTGCCGGAAAGTCTGATTGATTTGTTTGCCAGCGACTCTAACCTCACCCCGTATTTTGACCTCCCGGTCCAGCATTTCAGCGACCATATGCTCCGGCGGATGGGCCGGCGCGGCAGTGAGCAAGACATCATCGATTTGATTAATACCTTCCGCAAGCGGGTTCCGGAGAGCGTCATCCGGACGACCGTCATGGTCGGATTCCCGGGTGAGACGGAAGAGGATTTTGCTGAGCTCTTGAAGATGATCAAAGTCATGAAGTTCGACCATTTAGGATGCTTCATGTATTCCGCGGAGGAAGGGACGCCGGGCAGCAAGCTTTCCGATCCGGTGCCGCCGAGCGTGATGAAACAGCGCTACAATGCGGTGATGAAGGAACAGAAGAAGGTCAGTTACGAGCTGAACAAAGCCCGGATCGGCAAGACCTATACCTGTCTTATCACGGATTACGATCCGGAGACCTTTACCTACAGCTGCGTCAACAACCTTTATGCCCCAGATGACATCGACGGCAAACTGACCCTCTACAGCAAGGAGCCTCTGGAAGCCGGCGATTTGGTCGAAGCCAAGATCGTCAATGCGTTCTTCTACGATCTGGAAGGCGAAGTGAGCAAGGTTTTAAGAAAGGCTTAATCGCGTCAGCAGGTTCTCATGATTTTTGGAAAATACATCAATAAATATTACCTGAAATACTGGTATTTCATTCTCGGCGTCTTTGTCTTTGATATCCTGGTGGATATCATCCAGCTTTACCTTCCTCGGATAGCCGGAAACCTTGTCGATGTCTTGGAAGATGCTTCGACGGGCCAAGCCTTTATGAGCGGTCAGACCAACGACGCTCTTACGGCATTGAACCTGCCGTTTTATTGCGCGAACTTCACCACGACCCTGATCAGTGTCGCCGTGATTGCCTTAGTTATCGTCTTCGGCCGGATGGGCTGGCGTTTCTTTGCCGCCCAGGTCGCCGGCAACATCGAACGGGATCTGCGCAAGGATATGTTCAGTCACATCCAGACGATGTCCTTGAATTATTACAAGGATAAGAAGGTGGGCGGTCTGCTCAGCTATTTCACCGAGGATCTGCAAAGCATCAAGCAGCTCTTAAGCGAAGGCTTCATCTTCATGACCGATCTGGTGGTCTTGGGAACCTTGTCCTTTACCTATATGTTCCAGATCAGCTGGCCGTTGACCCTCTGCTGCGGGGCGCCGATGATCCTCTTTGTCGTTTTCGGCGGTCTGGTCGGCAAAGGCGAATCCAAGCGCTATAAGATCGCTTCCGATGCCTTTGAATCCTTAAGCGACTATACCGAAGAGTCTTTGCAGGGCTTCTCCGTCGTCAAATCCTTCCTCAAGGAAGGTGCCCGGCTGAAGGCCTTCAAGGGTCTTTGCGTGGATACCGAAAAGAAGAATGACCGCTATCTCAATTACTCCTCCTGGCTGGATGCCGGCATCAACCTCTTCATCACGGTCATGTACATGATTCTTCTGGGCCTGGCTTTATATGCCATGGTCGAAGTCAATCCGTTCTTCTTAGGGACGATGGCCAAAGGCGGTGACCTCGTCACCTACGTCGGCTATTTCGATGCCTTGATCTGGCCGATGATTGCCGGCGGCATTCTCATCAGCGAAATCTCGATGGCCCGGGGTGCCTACACCCGGATCAGCACCATTCTTTCCGCTAAGCCCGATATCGTCGATAAGCCCGACAGCATCCCCCACGATGCCATTCAGGGCGACATCGAAGCCAGTCATCTCTGGTTTACCTATCCTGACGGCAACGAACCGGCCCTCAAGGATGTTTCCTTCAAAGTGACCCCCGGAATGACGGTGGGCATCATCGGAAGGACCGGCAGCGGCAAATCGACGCTGGTCTCGCTGTTCCAGAAGCTCTATACCGTCAAAGACAAGATGCTCTACATCGATGGCACCGATATCGACTATTGGAAAAAGGCCGACTTGCGGGAACATATCGGCTATGTCTCCCAGGATGCCTTCCTCTTTTCCGGCACCCTCAAGGAGTCCATTGCCTTCAGCGATGCCGCTAAGACTCCCATCGATATGGTCAAAGTCCGCAAAGCCGCCGCTTTTGCCGGCGTTGACGAGGACATCATGAGCTTCCCGGATCAGTATGATACGGTGGTCGGCGAACGCGGTGCCACCCTTTCCGGCGGTCAGCGTCAGCGGGTCAGCATCGCCCGGGCCATCTATAAGGATCCGCAGGTTCTCATCCTCGATGATTCCTTAAGCGCGGTGGATGCCGAGACGGAAAAAGTGATTCTCAAGAACATCAAGGACTCCTCCCATGAGATCACGACCTTCATCATCGCTCACCGCATTTCGGCCATTGAAGACAGCGACCTGATCCTCGTCTTTGACCAAGGACGTCTGGTCGGACAGGGCAAGCATGACGACTTATTGGTCTCCTGCCCGCTTTACCATGACATCGTGGCATTGCAGGAACTGGAAAAGGAGGTAGGCTGATCATGAACAATGATGAACTTTACAGCGACGAAAGCCTGACCTCGCAGAAGAAATATACCTTCAAGGACTACAAAGTCCTGAAGAGCTTTTCCAAGTACTTGAAGCCGTATCTGGTCTCGTTCCTTTTGATTCTCTTCTTGGATGTCTTTGTCAACCTTGCTTTTACGCTGGATCCGCTCTTGTTCTCCTATATCATCGATTACCTGGTCGCCTTCCAGAACGGGACGCTTTCCAAAGCGGATACCGTCTTCTATCTGATTCTCTTTGTCTGCGTTGAGACGGGCGCATGGATTTTCGGATCCTTCGGTGCCTATGCCGTCGATATCGGCTTACGCAAGACCGGCCAGAAAGTCATCCGGGATTTCCGGACGGCCATGTTCGAGCATGTCCTCTCCTTAAGCCAGAAACAGATGAAGGCCCTGAAAATCGGCTCGTTTGTGACCCGTATCACCAACGATACCCAGAACCTGTCCTCCTTCTTCTCCGACCTTTTGCCCAATTTCCTACGGCAGATCATCTCGCTGGTGACGATCATCGTCGCCTGCTTCATTAGAGTCAAAGTCTACGGCTTCATCTTTGTTGCCTATCTGCCGGTGGTCTTCGTCTTATCCCTGCTCTTCCGTCTCAGGGCTCGGCAGTATTACCGGGATGAGAAGAAGTCGGTCTCGCAGATGAACTCGTTCCTCAGCGAATCCTTCTCTGGCATCCGTGTCACCAAGACCTATAACCGCGAAGACAAGATGAGCGACCGGTTCGATGAACGGAACCAGAGCATCTATTCCGCCTTCCTCCATTCCCAGAACCTCTTCGCTCTCTTCTATCCGACCATGTATCTTCTGCAGATGAGCTGTGTCCTGATCATCATCGGCTTCGGTGTCCCGGCCACCGTCAACAACATTCTTTCCGTTGGCGCCCTGTCGCTTCTTTATAGCTACGCCAGTCAGTTCTTCCAGCCGATTCAGCAGATCACCCAGCTTCTGAACTCCCTGCAGGCAATCCTCTCCAGTGCGGAGCGGACCAAGCTCGTCATGGATATGGCGCCGGAAGCCAGCGCCGACGAGGGAAAGATCAGCGTTCCTTCCTTTAAAGGCAAGATCGAATTCCGCCATGTCTGTTTCCGCTATGATGAGAAAGGCGAAGATGTCCTCCATGATGTCAGCTTTGTGATCTATCCGGGGAAGACGGTCGCCTTTGTCGGCGCCACCGGTGCCGGCAAATCCACGATCATCTCCCTGATTTCCCGCATCTACGATATCCAGTCGGGTGAGATTCTCATCGATGACGTCAATATCCGCGATTACTCCTTAGGGTGTCTGAGAAAGAACATCGGCGTGATGCTTCAGGATGTCTTCCTCTTCTCCGGCACCATCCGCGAGAATATCTCGCTGGATGATGAGTCCGTGTCTCCGGAGGAAGTCGAAAAGGCCAGCGCCGAAGTCGGTGCCGATACCTTCATCTCGAGACTTCCCCATGGCTATGACGAGAAAGTCACCGAACGGGGCAACAATTTCTCGGCCGGTCAGCGGCAGCTGATCTCCTTTGCCCGGACCCTGGTCTATAAGCCCAGCCTGGTGCTGCTGGATGAAGCCACGGCCAACATCGATACCGAGACCGAAGCCATCATTCAGACGTCCCTGGAGCGGATGCGCTCCATCGGCACGATGGTGATCGTCGCTCACCGCTTAAGCACCATCAAGAATGCGGACCACATCTTCGTGGTCAGCCATGGCCAGATCATCGAGGAAGGCAATCATCAGGAGCTTTTGAAACTCAAAGGAAACTACTATAATCTATATCGGCTGCAGAATCTGGAACGGACGCTTGACAAAAAGGAGGCTATCTGATGTCTGATTCAATCAAACTCTTTGATACGTTTGAAGGCAAAGTCCGGGACTTTGTCCCGCTCAACCCGCCGGAAGTCGATATCTACTATTGCGGACCGACGGTCTATAACTATGTCCATCTCGGCAATTTCCGCCCGACGGTCACCTTTGACCTGCTCACCCGTTTCCTTTCTGCCTCAGGCTACCAGGTGAAGTGTGTCTCCAACTACACCGATATCGATGACAAGATCATCAAACAGGCCCAGTTAGAGAACAAGACGGAGAAGGATCTTTCCGAATTCTACATCCAGGCCTATGAAGACTGCCTGGACAAGCTCAACATCCTTCCGCTTTACGATCATCCCCGGGCCAGTCAGTACATTGATTCGATGGCGTCCTTCATCAAGGAGATGATGGATACCGGCTCGGCCTATCAGGCCGGCGAGGATGTCTATTTCAGCATCGACAGCGATCCCACCTACGGTCAGCTTTCCAAGCAGAACATCGCCGACCTCGAAAGCGGCGCCCGCATTGACGTCAATACCAACAAGAAGAATCCGCTCGATTTTGCATTGTGGAAATTAACCGATGATACGGGTATCAAGTTTGATACCATCCTTGGCAAAGGACGTCCGGGTTGGCACACCGAATGCGTGGTGATGGTCAACTCCGTCTTCAAGAAGCCTCTCATCGATATCCATGGCGGCGGCTTCGATCTGAAGTTCCCGCACCATGAGAATGAGATTGCCCAGAGTGAAGCCACCCATCATACCCGCTTAGCTAACTACTGGATGCATGTCGGGTTCCTTCTGACCAATGGCGTCAAGATGTCCAAGTCCTTAGGCAATTCGATCCTGGCCAAGGATGTGCTGAGCCGCCATTCCGGCAATGCCGTCCGTCTCTTCTTCTTAAGCACCCCGTACCGCTCCCCCATCAACTACACCGAAGAAGCCCTGGATTCGTTTGATAAGCTGGCCAGCCGTTACGAGCAGAGCCTGAAGAAAGCTACCTATAAGCTGGCGTTGGCTGACGTCAAAGAAGGAGCTATCATTGCCGCCGACAAAGAGGCATTCATGTCTGCCTTAAGCGATGACCTCAATGTTGCCAACGCGATGCCGGTCATCGACAAGGAACTGAAGGCCATCAACTCCCAGGTCATGCTGAAAGAGCCGGACTGGAGCCAGTTGGCCGACCTCGTCAAGACGTTCACCGAGCTCACCGGAATCCTAGGACTGCGGTTTGTGATCCCGGCCTTGACGGCTGAGGACAAGGCGATGCTGAGTCAGTATAACGAGGCCCGGGCCAAGAAGGACTTCGCCGCCTCGGATAAGCTGCGGCCGATCCTGGCTGAAAAAGGACTGATCTAACCTCAAAAAAAGAGTTCCGGACGAGCGGAACTCTTTTTTGATGCGTGGAATCTACTTGGTCGGCTGATCGGCCGGAGCTGCGGCCTGAGCCGGGGCAGCCGCCAGAATCGCAGCGGACTGAGCATTGGCGGATTTGGCCACATTCTGGGCCTGGACGTTGCTGGTCGGAGCATCGGCCGGCTGATTGACGATGGCATAGGTGGTGTAAGGAACTTCAAGGCCGTATTTATCGTACATGTTCCAGACAGCTTCGTTGAGATGACGGGTGGCAGCGAACTTTTCCTCTTCCTTGCAATGGACGATGAAGCGGAAGATGACGCCGGAATCGCTGAACTCCTGAACACCGAGGCAGATCGGATCGTCGATGGCCTCAGGGACATCGGCTCTCAGCTCTTTGACATGGTCAAGGATGGTCTGGTGAGCGGTCTTGAGATCGGTATCATAGGTGACATCGAGATCGGCCATCGCCACGGACGGCTGACGGGAAAGGTTGATGACGGAACCGATGGAGGAATTGTCGATCACCTTGATGTTGCCGGCAGCATCCATCAGCTTGACGGAACGGACGCCGACATTCATGACGGTGCCACGGAAGCCGTCGATCGTCACGATATCGCCGTTGTTGAAGTCATCATCGGCAATAATGGCAAATCCGGATAAGACATCGTTGATGAGGGACTGCGCACTGAGGCCTAAGATCAAGGCAATGATGCCGGCAGAAGCTAGCAAGGTCGCGGTATCGACGCCCCAGACGCCTAAGACAACGAAGATCATGATGACTAAGGAGAGCACCTTGATGATGCTGCCGATCAGCTTCCAGACCGTGCTGGCCTTCGTCTTCCGACGAGCCAGAAGGTTGATGAGGAAGGGAACCAACAGGGAGATGCCGACGAAGAGGACGATGTAGAAGGCCGTCTGGATGAAGCGGGTCGCATTATCGCTGAACCAGGCTTTGATATCGAAGGTATCCGGGCTGTCGCCGGAAATGGCCTTGGCCAGAAGAGAATCCGGTAAGACATAGTGAGCAATTAAGACAATGATCACAAAGGCAGCAAAGAGCGCCCCGAGGATGCTCCAGACAATGATCTTGGTCTTCTGCTTCTTGGTTAACGGTGCCTTCTTGGGTGCCGGTTTCTTGGCCGCCGGTTTCGGTTCCGGCTTCGTCTCCGGTTTAGCTTCGGGCTTTGCCTCAGGTTTGACTTCAGGTTTTGTCTCGGGTTTTGCCTCCGGCTTTACTTCCGGCTTAGCTTCGGCCTTCGTCTCCGGCTTCGTTTGTGTTTCGTTCATAAGGTTATCCCACTTTAATAGTAGCTGACCGTCTCATAGATCGGATCCGTCTCGGAATAGGCTTTGTCATAGAGGTCGAAGGTGAGGTAGTAGCCTTTGGTGAAGGAGGAGATGTCAATCGACTGCGGACCGTCCATCATCAAGGAGAAGTCCTGTTGGACGGTCTTCTTATCGTAACCCGAGGTTAGGATGGCGGTAATGCCGGTAATCTTGGTGACATCCTGAACTTGGAAGGTCGGCAGGTATTGGAAGACATCCGGATCGGCATCATAGTTGACCTGGGTCTCAATCGTCTTCAGCACGTAAGGCAGGTAGACGGTTTTGCTGAAGAGCGGCGTGGCAGAGGCAGGATCGGCCCCGGCATCATAGAAGGCTAAGGTCACATTCTGCCCGGAGTCGAAGCCGGAGATATCCAAGGAGTTAGTGGCACTGTCACCGGAGTAGGTCGCCTGAACCGACGTGGTTCCGTCTAAGGTAGAGAGCTTTGCTAAGAACCGGACACCGGCCGAGGAGGCCCCGCCGTCGAAGGCTAAGGAATAGCCCAGGGCATGGTTACGGAAGTCAATCGCCGGCGTCACATCGGTGATGGTCGGGTTCGTTCCGGTCATCAGGGCTTTGGAATAAAGCGTGCTGGTGCCCAGTCCGATATTGGCCTGGACTTTGAAGGTGTAGGTAATGCCCTTTAAGAGATTCGTGAAGGAACCGGTTTTATGGAAGGAGACTTTTTCTTTGGTTTCTTCAAGAGCAAATTTGTTTTCGTGAGAGGTAGCATCCCGAGGCGAGGTAAGAAGGATGGTCATATCGCCTTTCGAGGTATTGGTGATAGGAACATCATAATTCAATGTGGTGGAGGCAACCTCCAACGTGGGTGCAGTGACAGTCGGAAGCGAGGCGGTGGTATTGGTCGCTACCACGACGGCAACGACGGTCACGGCCGTGGTGCCGGTCACCGTTCCGGAGATGACCTTGGTGAAGAGATCGCTCTTATCCTGAATATCGGAAAGCTTGGTTTCCTTATTCGTGAGGGTGGTCTCTTTCTTCTCCTCGGAACTGTCGGGGGCATCATATTCATCCTCCCCTTCCTTCAGGTCGGTTCCGCTTTCGAGGTCATTGACTTCGCTATCGTAGGGGGCACTGACGTCCCCTAAAAAGGTATCATCATCGCTCATAAAGCATCAAAGGCCGCTTTCAGGGCCGTCTTGGCATCGGCTAAGGCCGACTGCGCCTGCTCCAGGGTAGTGGCATTGCGGATGGCCTGGAAATAGGTATCAAAGGACGTCTGAATCGCCGTCGTCGGTTTCTTCTTGCTGGCCAGATCCTCATAGAAGGTGACCAACTCCTTGGCGACATCATCCAGCGACCGGTTGAAGGTGATCTTGGCTTCGAGGGCCGCAATGTAACTGGCAAAATCAGCGGACTTGTAGGTGACGCCATCGCTGGCAGCCACGTTATAAAGAACGGTATCCAGGAAAGCCAAGGCATCGCTGACCAGTTTATCGGTGGCAGCGGAATCCGAGCTCTGATGGAACTCCAGAAGACCGTTGAGCTGAGTATCAAAATCATCCCGCCAAGCCAGACAGGCGGTCGTATCGGCCAGATAATTGACGTATTCCTGGTCGGAAGCAACGACTGACAGGCACTGCTGATGGATCTTGGTATAGAAATGCTTCCGCAAGTCATTGACGGAAATGGTGCTGGTCGAGTACCAGTCATAAAGGGCCTTCATCTTATCTTTGTTGGCAGTCGTTGGCATCGTGATGGTCGTGGTCGTGGCATAAGGAGAGCCGATGGAAGTCGCCGTCGGCAATAACCGGTAGGTGAAATCGACCTGGAGACCCGCGGAAAGACCGCTGATGACATTATCAATGATTGGCTGATAGCTGGTCGTATTGTCCACAATCATCAGCTCATAGCATTGATACAGCGAGTTGTTCTCAAAATGAACTTCGGTATCGGTGGCATAGGTGATCGGGAGAATGTCCGTCGGAGCAGCCGGACCTTCCGGCAGCGTGAAGTCGGCAAAATCGGAATACTGGGCCGTTGTTTCCGTTACGGTTCCCATGAGGGCATAGTCATAGCGGATGTGGATGACTTTATGGGAAGCCAGGCTCAGATCCTCCGCCAAGGAAAGATAATTGCCAGAGGATTCCCCGTTCTTGGCTTTGGTGCTGTCCCCGTCATCGAAATAATAACCAAAGAAAAGGGAACTGCCCGGTACGACCAGACATTCGCTGCTGGCATCAAAACTGAGGTTCGAAGGAGCTAAGGGCTTAAAGGGAGAGGTCTCTCCGACCAGAGTAGCAGCTTGAGTATAAAACGTCTTGGCAGATTCCATAAAATAAAGCAAGGGAATATCCCCATCGATACCACTGGTAAAAGCCAGGACCGACGTGTCACCGCTCGAGGAATAGAATTCATGCCAACTGGCAAAGTAAGTCGAAGCTAAACTTGCCGTAACACTGCTCTGACCGGCCATATCCAGATAAATCCTCAGTGCCAGGTCTTTGCCATTCTGGTTATGGAAGAGCGAGATGGCATAATCAGTGATATCGTAGAATGTAAGGGCAGTCGTTGCGGAGGTGGTATACGTACTGGCAACCAAAGGATTGCTGTCGGCACTGACGGCTAAGGTATGGGTCGTATTGTTGACACCGATGAGATACGAACCGCTGACGGCAATGCTACCGGTGGTATTGGTCCAAGTAAAAGTCAGGGAAGGCGTGACATAAGCGGAGGTCGTGGCATCATAGCTTTCCGGCGTAGACGAGGAATCACCTGAGGCATTTCCGGTAAGGTAATACATTGTGGACAGGAAATGGAACTGACCGGTTGTGGAGGAATCCTGGTTCACCTGAATGGCGGACGTCAGCAGCGATGCCGAGTCCGTGGCCTGCGAAAGCTTAGCCAGATCCGTTGTCGTAAGACTCTGGTCCGTTGTCGATAAGGTAATCGGATAAACGGCCATTTCATAGGAATCGCCGTTTTTGTAATTGCAGATGGCATAGAAGGTCGTGTCGATGATGCACCCAAAGAGATAGGAATGGTAATTCAGGATGGCATCTTTGGAGGTGACCGCCGTATAGGACTGGTCCGTTTGGCCTAACTGAGCCGTGGATGCGACGCCATTTCCATCCTTTGCCGATTGGTCTTTAGCCGATAATTGCAGCGATGAGAAAAGCACTAACAGACTCGTCAGGGATAAGCTTAAGGTGTTTCGGGTTCGGTTCATGCTTCTATTTTTCACTTTCAAATATTATTATGCTACAAAGAGCAAAAAAATGGTGAGGTTTTTTAGGAAAAGTGTCAAGCCTCGAAAATGGGATGGAAGACGACCGTCTGGTCACGGTCCGGTCCTAAGGACAGGATGGAAATATGGGCATTCAGACTTTTCTCAATGAAGGCGAGGTAATCCTGGGCTTCCTTAGGAAGATCCTTAAAGGTCCTGATGGTCTTGGCATCAAAGGCCGGAATGGTCTTGAAATCCTTATAGATTGGTTTGCAGCGGGCATATTCGGGCTCGCTGGCCGGGACAAAGTCGATGACTTTGCCATCGAGCTCATAACCGGTGCAGATCTTCAGCTCATCGACGCCTTCCAGCACATCGAAAAGCATCAAGGCAATATCGGTGACACCGGAAATCCGGCAGGTATAGCCGACCAAGACCAGATCAAGGTAGCCGACCCGGCGCGGACGCTTGGTGACGACGCCGTATTCATGGCCCTTCTCCCGGATGGCATTGCCCCAGTCATTGTTCTGCTCACTGGGCATCGGACCGGCACCGACCCGGGTCATATAGGCTTTCATGATGGCTAAGACCTTATGGATCTTGCAGGGAGCAATGCCGGCATTGACCGGAATGGAAATGGAAGTCGGCGATGAGCTGGTGACATAAGGATAGGTGCCATGATCGAGATCCAATAAGGAACCCTGGGCGCCTTCGAAGACGACCCGCTTGCCCTGATCGATATAGGAATTGATGAGGACTTCGGTATCGGTGATAAACGGCTTCAGACGTTCGGCGGCTTGTAAAAGCTTCTGATAAAGGTCTTCTTCGGCAATCGGCTCTTTGCCAAAGGCAACCAGCTCGGCATTATCGATCACCAAAAGGCCATGCAGACGCTCTTTGAGGTAATCCGGATAAAGCAGGTCACCGACCCGGACGCCGATGCGGCGGGCTTTATCGCTGTAGCAAGGTCCGATGCCCCGTTTGGTGGTACCGATCTTGTTGTCGCCCAATTTTTCTTCCAAAGCGCCATCCAACGCGATATGGCTCGGAAGGATGAGGTGAGCCCGGTTGGAAATGGCCAGATGGAAATCCTTGAGACCGGCCTTCAGGTTCTCATCCAATTCATCCAATAAGGCAAACGGATTGACGACCACGCCATTGGCGATGACGTTGAGGACCTTCGGATTGTAGATGCCGCTAGGCAGCGACCGTAAGGCATGCTTGACGCCGTTGATTTCCACGGTATGTCCGGCATTGTTGCCGCCCTGATAACGGACGACCATATCGGCCTGAGTGCCGAGATAGTCCGTCAGCTTTCCTTTGCCTTCGTCACCGAACTGACTGCCTTCGACTGAAACGGTATTGTATATCATGGTATGTTTCCTCGGTATTATTTCTCATTGGCAAGGATCTTCTCAGCAATCAGCACGCCACTGGCTCCGGCCTGAGCTAAGCCTCTCGTGATGCCCGCGCCGTCACCGCCGCAGTAGCAGTGGTGGATCTGGGCAAGCTCCAGCCCTTCGCTGACTTCCGGACGGGCGGAATAGAACTTGGCTTCGACGCCGTAGAGCAAGGTATGCTCGGTCGCAATGCCCGGCGTCACATGGTCGAGAGCCTGAATCATATCAATAATGGATGTCAGTGTCTTATACGGAAGGCAGAGACCGAGATCGCCCGGAACTGCCTCTTTCAGGGTCGGCCGGATGAAGCCTTTCTCAATCCGTTCCGGCGTGGAACGCCGTCCGCGGATGAGGTCGCCGTATTTCTGAACGATGACGCTGCCGCAGGCCAAGCGGTTGCCTAAGGAAGCAATATCCTTGGCATACTGGTTGGGATCGGCAAAAGGTGCGGTGAACTTATGGGAGACAAGCAAGGCGAAGTTGGTGTTCTCGCTGCCAAGCTTCGGGTCCGAATAACTGTGGCCGTTGGCTAACATGACGCCATCATCGTTTTCGATGACGACATGCCCGGAGGGGTTCGAGCAGAAAGTACGGACCATCGTTCCCTGACTGGAATTGAAGATGAATTTTCCTTCATAAAGATACTTGTTGATATCCTGCATGACGACATTGCTGGTCTCGACACGGACACCGATATCGACTTGATTGTTGGTAAAAGCAACTTGGTGAGAAGTCAGCATATTTTTAAGGGCAGTGCTGCCTTCCCGGCCCACGCCTAAGACGACATGGCTGGCGGTTATCGTTTTTCCGGATGCCAAGACGACACCCTGCACCTCATCATCCTTGACCAGGATATCTTTGACATCACTGGAAAAGAGGAAGGTCACGCCTTTCTCTTTGAGGTAAGCAGATATCTTCTCCAGGATCTTGACGTTCTCATCGGTACCGAGATGCCGGACCTTGGCCCGTAACAGCATCAGGCCTGCACCGGCGGCCTGCTTTTCAATCTGCCGGACTTCTTCGGTATAAGGGTCGGTGATTTCCTGAGTCGCACCGAAACGGAGATTGACCTGATCGCAGTATTCAATCAGCGAGAGGATCTTGGCCGAATCAATATAATCCTTGAGCCAGCCGCCGAACTCGGTGGTCTTGTTGAACTTGCCATCGGAGAAGGCACCCGCTCCGCCAAAGCCTGAAGTGATATTGCAGGCCGGCAGACAGCCTTTCAGCTTGCCATTGGTGGGACAGGCCGAAATCTTATGCGTCATGATCGGACATTGACGCTGGTCGATGTCTTTGCCTTTATCAATCAAAACCACCCGCAGACCGGGTCTTTCTTCCATCAGTTTATAGGCACACATATAGCCGGTCGGACCGCAGCCGACGATAGCGACATCATAATCCATGACTTAGTTCCCAGCCAAAGAATATAGCACAGCCAAGCCCCCAATAACAAACCCTAAAAACACCCTGGGGAAGACCACCTTTTCTTTTTCTTGTTTTTAAGGTAAAATAATCAACAACAAAGTTTCATATTCCGTCTCTTGGAAAGGATTGCTTACCTTATGATTGATTACCTGATTGTCGGAGCGGGTCTGACCGGTGCGACGTTTGCTGACCTCTGCCATAAGAAAGGGCTGAGCGCCATTGTTATCGATAAAAAGGACGTGATTGCCGGTGCCATCCGCAGCGAGCGGAAGGACAACATCGATGTCCATCTTTACGGTCCGCATATCTTCCACACCTCGGACAAGGAAGTCTGGGATTATTTCTCCTCCTTCTCGGAAATGAATAATTTTGTCAACGAGCCCTTGGCCAGTTACCAAGGAAAGCTCTATCATCTGCCTTTCAATATGAATACCTTCTATGCCCTCTGGGGCGTCACGACTCCTGAGGAAGCCCGGAAGAAGATCGAAGAGCAGCGTAAAGATGCCGGCATCACCGAAGTCCATAACCTCCGCGACCAGGCGTTAAGCATGGTCGGCAAGGATATCTTCGAGAAGCTGATCGAAGGCTACACCGAGAAGCAGTGGGGACGGAAATGCGAAGATCTCCCCGCCTCCATCATCAAACGTCTGCCCTTGCGCTTCAGCTACAACAACAATTATTTCAATGACCGCTATCAGGGCATCCCGATGGATGGCTACACGGCCGTCATCGAGCGGATGCTCAAAGGCACGGAAGTCCGTTTAGGCGTCGATTACCTCTCGGATCCGGCCCAGTACAACCAGATGGCAAGGCATGTGATCTACACCGGCGAGATCGACCGGTATTACCATTATTGCTTCGGCCAGCTGCAGTACCGGACGCTGAAATTCGAGACCGAACGTCTGGACATGGAGAACTATCAGGGCAATGCCGTCGTCAACTACACCGAAAAGCAGGTGCCGTATACCCGGATCAGCGAACATAAGTGGTTCAACTACCGCGAAAGCCCGGTCACCTATATCACCAAAGAGTATCCGAAGGAGTTTGCTCCGGGCGATGATCCTTTCTATCCGGTCAATGATGAACGGAATGCCGCTCTCTATAAGAAATATCAGGCCAAGGCCAGTGCGGAAAAGCAGGTGGTCTTTGCCGGACGGCTGGGTCTTTACAAGTACTTCGACATGGATGACACGATCCGGGCCGTCATGGACACCTTTAACGGGTTAGAGAAGTAATCCGCATCAAAAAAAG
>LAHS01001417.1_pt1 | contig 80597 bp, 86 predicted proteins | sample 329651 | NCBI WGS metagenome assembly LAHS01 (sample SAMN03275699, study PRJNA271635) | activated sludge metagenome | isolation source: sample C-1 Sludge from hydrolytic chamber (first chamber) of Anaerobic...
GACAACAATTATGGACGATGGAGCAGTCCTGAATACGATGCAATGATTGCAGACTGCACAGACGGAGAACTCTGCACAAAGCCAGAGGAACGCTGGTCCGCAATGAAAAAAGCAGAAGAGCTTGTAATGGACCAGGCAGTAATATTCCCGCTGTACCAGCAGACAAATGCAGATTTGATAAAACCGAATGTCCGCGGCATCGCATTTCATTCGGTCGCAGTCAACAGAATTTATAAAGAAGCATCAAAGGATTAATAATTTCGCAAGCCACAACTGACTAAGTCTTTTTATACTAAATTTTCCTGTCAATTCAATTGCATACCGGCAAATCCTACGCCGGTATACAATTAAAACGGCTTAAATAGGCAGTTTACAATCAGGATTTTTTAAAAGGAATCATGTATTTTTTCTGCACAGTCTTTTTCTTCACTGTCCATTGTATATGCTGATTGAATATAAAACTTTCTATTACCTGATGATTCTGTAAAATCAACTTCAAGTTTGACTTTATTAATTTCGATAATTTTTACATCTACAGAAAATCCGCGAACAATAAGTTCATTATAAATGATATTTTCCATCAGATGAGAAGGCTCAATCTGGCAGGAATTCAATTTCGAATTGCTTCTTGTTACATACGTGTCTATGTTTTTATGACGAAGCAGACCATTAAGCACTTCATAAAAGGTGATAAAGTCTCCATGCAGATCAGGGTTTTCAACTTTTCTGACAAACTGAATTTCATCAATGAACAGGGATTCCGATATCTGCGCACGGCAACACAAATGATGCCGCTTTTTCAAATTAAATAGTGTCATCTGACATAATTTTCTCCTGCCTGTTTCAGTTAGTCAATTCAGCAGCAGTGGCTGTTTCAAGTTCCTATATGGTGAGCGGATACAGTTCAATAAAAGTCTATAAATTGGCGTAGTTTCGTGATTACCATTCTTGAAATTACATAAAACTGATTAGAAAGTATCGTATAAGTAAATACTAACCGGACCTGCTACCGGCCAAATTTGCTGATGAAATCAGTTCGGTTTTCGCAAAAGCTTTTGTCGTACATATTGCTCAGATAGTTTTCTACTGTACGGACAGTTATCGAAAGTTTTTTCGCAATTTCGTCGTTTGTACTGCCGCTCAGCACGTAATTCGCAATGAGCATTTCTTTAGAAGTAAATGATGAAAAAGACATAGTGAAAGTAACATAATCACTCACAACCTGTTCGGGCATAGTGCGGTTTCCCTTGTCAGTTTCAGAAATGATTGAAAGCAGCTTTTCCGGCGGATCGCTTTTAAATGCATAGGCAAACGCACCGGCGTCAACAGCCTGTTTTATATAGAAGATATTTTCATACATTGAATAGACGATTACTTTTATACCCCGTTCCTTCAGCTGTGTAATAATTGGGAAACTGAACGTATCTTTGAGCTGCAAATCGACAATGGCGAATGTGTCAGCAGGAACAACCGGGTTTTCGCCGCTTAAAAAATCAGTCACTTTTGCAGGATCATTTGTAGAAAGAACAACAGTATATTGTCCTTTTGTGCTCAGCAGGTTTTCAAGGCCCTCCAGAATTATCCGGTGGTCGTCAAGAAGAATTGCATTTTTAAGCATATATTATAGTACCATATTTTCAGGTATAATGGAATTATGAAAAGAGTCCTTACTTTTTTATCATGCCTGTTTTTCTGCTTCTGTGCCGCTTCCATAGAAGTGCCACACACGACAAAAGACAATACCACGCTTTCTCCGCTGGGGGATAAGTACAACGACGATGTTTATTCCGCATATGCTGCTTATATCGCGTCAGAAAAAAACGGCGTGCCCGCAGAAGATGCAGAAGGAAATTTTTCACAGGCTGTTAAAAAAGAACTCGAAACAAACAAACTCTACAAAATCCAGTACACAGGCATCTATACTTCGCTTGCCGGCATAGAAAAGGCACTTGAGGCAAAAACTCCTGATGCAGTTTCCATAGCAGTAAGCAGATATCTGCTGGAAAAAAACAATGTGCTCATCTACACGCAGAACAAGCTGCTCTTCGTAACACTCGGCGTAACAATTCTTGTGATACTAACTGTTTTTTTCATCATTTCCTATTATTACCGAATCGGTGTACACAAAGAATATGAAAAAAGCACGGCTGCAATTCTTGCGGCACTTGAAAAAGAACGGCAGCGCATCAGCCGGGAACTTCACGACTCTGTTGCACAGGAAATACGCGGCGTTTCTTTTTCGCAGGACCAGTTGTGGGACGAAGCTAAACAAGGAAACCTTGATGAACAGTTGTACCGCAGAATAAATTCCGTACAGAGCAACACGCTTAAAGAAATCAGAACAATTTGCTTCAACCTGAATCCTCCGGACTTCGATGTCGCCGACATGAACGCTGCTCTTTCCGAACTATGCACTGAATTTGAAAAATCAAATAACATTGCCTGCAATTACATCATCAAAGACATGCACATTTTTGACAGGATCGACAGCTCACAAAAACTCAATCTGTTCCGCATCATACAGGAAGCTCTTAACAACACAAGCAAACACGCCGGTGCAAAGCAAGTGAGCGTAACCATAACAAGCAATGCGAGCAAACAACTTATCGTGTTTATTACTGACGACGGCTGCGGATTCGATATGAACGTGCTAAAGAAAAACAGACAGAATCCGCAGTATACACACTTCGGCATTAACGGCATGATACAGCGCATAAGCCTGATGCACGGCACTATCGAGTTCATCACCGCACCCGGCGAAGGAACTGAAATTAAAATCGAACTGTAAAAAATGTGCCTATAAAATTCTATTGCGCATAAGATGCTATTGCAGAGTTCATCTGTTTTTACGGAAGTTTTCTGTGCTGCGGTTTATTCCAGCAGCAATAAAAAATCCTGCAAAAACAGAAATGAATTTATCAATAAAGTTAACCGGTATGCGCGCAAATATTGCCGAGGCAAGCAGAGGTATGTCATGCATGACGAGCGCGCCGGTAAAAACATTCATCTGATTGTCTTCAACATATTCCGTCCGTCCGTACAGAAAGAAATAACATGTACCGCCAACAAGCGCCATAGTGAGTATCATGATAACAGTTGCGGCAATAAGATTAATAAATCTGACTCCAGTTTTTTCGCATCGACGTACAGTACATCTGATAATGAGCACAACAAGAAATGAGCAAATCATAAACAGCATGTTCAGAAAATCATGCTCAATAACAGCTTCAAGAAGATGATACGTAAACGCTGCAATCAAACCGCTCCACACGGAAATGAACGAACAGGCAACCGTAAAAATGGTATCCATGAAGATAGGCAGCACAAGGACATTCCTCATAAAGAGATTCAGCAGGCAGTTGATGACGCCGCCGATAAGACCATAGATAATCTGCTGCCACCAGTAAAATTTTGTAAACGACTGCGGAAAAAGAGAATTCATATGTTGTCTGTCCTAAGATGCATTGTTATTTGCGAATTCACTATATCACAGGATGTCCGCAAAGGACAACATTACTAACTCAGCTCTTAATAATCCCGTTCTTCAAAAGCCACGACTGCACATCTTTTTTTGCACCGGTAACATCAGTGTAATAAACAGCGAATCCTGTTTTGGAAACTTTTGCGTTCGGCTCTTGCTTCTGAATCGTGCTGATTGTGCGGAGCAGACCGCTGCCGCCGCTTGTGCAGAATACATACACATTCTTACCCGTAAGATCAACACTGTCGAGCCACGAGTTCACAGCCATCGGCACATCATACCACCACGTAGGAAAGCCGATAAAAATATTCTGATAGCCACTCACATCAGTTTTTGTCGTAACAGGCACATGCGTCTGATTGCGCTGCTCAATCCGCTCCATCGAAACAACGTCATCATAACTGTCAGGATATGCATTTTTCATCTTGAGCGAAACCATGTCGCCGCCGGCAAGCTCCTGAATCATCTGCGCAATCACTTCGGTGTTACCGCGTACTTTACCGTTGTATGTCGTGCGGCTTGCAGATGAGTCCGCATCAGTTTGCACAGTCTTCTGATTTCCGTAGAGTGTAAAGTAGACGATAAGATTCTTTGACTTTGCAGTACCTGCCGTCTGCGCAAACACACTGGCAGCAAACAACCACGCAGCACTTATAATCATACCAAGTCTTTTCATACTAAATTCTCCTGTCAATTCAATTGCATACCGGCAAAGCCTGCCCGGTAAGCATATATACAACGTACTACTTGAAGTTCACTCTAAGTCAATGGGAAAAATACCAGCACTGACTGTTTATCATCAGTGTCTGTCCTATTTCGTTATAACCGCTACAGCAATATCACCGGTACCGTGAATGAGGCAGACAGGTCCTGTGTAATTCTGTGCTGTTTCGTAAATCTTGAGCGTACGCGCAGTCGTAATATAGTCACGACCGATTGAATACTTGCCGTAGATGTGCACTTTTTCCGGCGGATTGAGCGAATCATACGTCGCACCCATCGTATTTCCGCGGATTGCATCTTCAATTTCGTTGAGTACCGTCATCTTTTCAAATTCGCCTTCGCTCTCGCCGTGGCCGTTGAAGTCAAATCTGATAGAAGCATATTCCTTTGATGCAAGTGTATCAGCCAGATTCATCATAATCGGATCTTCTTTTGATGACGTGAATCCGTGGAATAAAAGTACCACTGGAATTTTCTTATCCGCAGAATTTTCCGGTGTCGTGATAACCGCTGCCAATTTTCCAACAGCACCTTGAATCTGTACTTTCTGCTGAGCAGCTGATACAGATGCAACAAGAAGCAGGCATGTTACAAATAATGAAACAATCTTCTTTACCATAAAAATTCTTCCTCTTTATTTTGCCAGTGTCATTGTCAGCGTAATCTCCGGCGGCAGCTTGTCGAGTACGGAGAGGTCGCAGTCAACAACACCGATATTCACCTGATAGCCGAACTGCTTTGATGCAGCTTCGTCCTTGTACAGAATCGTAAAATACGGGCCATCTGTTGCAAAGTCAATATCGCCGTTGAGCCAGCCGTAATGCACGTCACTCTTGTCGTACGGAAGCGGATTATTCATCACTGTACAATAGTCGTGTGCATATTTGTGCATCGTCACCGTGTATGGCAGACGTTTAATAAGTTCTTTCGCCGATGTACTGTCATTCAGTGTTGCCGGAATGGTAACATCGCCAACGGTGATAATAATTTTTGTACCACCGGAAATTTTACGCGTCGACCCTTTTGCAAAAGCTGTGCTTACCGCAGCAAGTGCAATCAGCAGGAAAATAATACTCTTCTTCATACGATTACTCCTTGTTCTTGAGCGAAAGCACAAAGTCCACATTTCCGTTACCAAGAACACTGAGCAGCCCATCTTTCGTAGCGCCCTGTATCTGACCGAGCAACGTAAAGTTCCAGCTGTTTGTATCATAATAAAGCGTGATCATATTTCCCTGGTACAGAATCAAATCGCCTGGCTTTGTGGTAATCTGGCTGTCGGAGCGGACAATCGTTGTTCCCAGATCACCGACCTTTTCAAAACTGCCGTAGTCGTGCGCACTGATAGTGATATCGTTTTTTTTCAGCAGCGCCGCAAGCGCAGCTGCAGATTTATTGTTTTCCAAAGTGACCGGCCATGTAGTGCCGTTCGCTGTAAGATATATTTCACTCACTGTACTTTCCTCCGAAGTTGAATTGTTCGAAGCTGCATTATCAGCAGCAGGACTCGCACATGCAGTACAAACTGCAAGAATTATTATTAATAAGAATGAATACAGCCTTTTCATAAATGCCTCCATGTACGAATCCTGTTATTCTCCGTGTCTACTTCAGATTTTTTGCAAAGAATTCTTCTATCTTTGCCCACGGGATTTTATCATGAGCCAGACCGCCGTCGTACAAATCAGTGTGATTCGCACCGGGTACGATGTAGAGTTCCTTATTCGCTGCCCACTGAGCGCCGCTGCCGCTCGTCATGTTTTTATACGCATCTTTGCTGAAGTACAGTGAATGTGCATTTTCGCCGTGAATCATAAGAACAGGACTGCGGATTTCTTTTGAATACTGAAGAAGCGGCATATTCATAAGTGACCATGCAGAAGTTGCAAGCCAGCCGCGCTGGTAGTTAATTGAACGAACGTGCCATGCTCTTCCTTTAGGTCCGTAGTAGGCTGCATAATCTTTGAGAAACTGCGGCGCATCATCGGGAAGATCTGCGGAAACAGCAGGCTTTGCATATTCACCTGATGCATAATCTGCGGTGCGCTGTGCAGCAAGTGCTTTCTTTGTTTCGTAGCGCGCGTTTTCATCAACGGAATCATTGTAGCCGAATGGTATCACGCGGCTCATGTCGTACATTGTAGAAGTGAGCGTCGCCTTAATACGTGTGTCGATTGCCGCTGCATTAAGCGCAAATCCGCCCCAGCCGCATATGCCGATAATTCCAATGCGCTCTGGATCAACATTGTTCTGTGTAGAAAGAAAGTCAACTGCAGCGGAAAAATCTTCCGTATTGATATCTGCAGAATTAGTATCGCGCGGATATCCGCCTGACTCACCCGTGAACGACGGGTCAAACGCAATTGTTAAGAAACCGCGTGATGCCATTTCCTGCGCATATAATCCTGATGCCTGTTCCTTTACGGCACCAAACGGACCGCTAACTGCAATTGCAGCAAGTTTGCCGGATGCATTTTTAGGCATATACATATCAGCTGCAAGCGTAATTCCGTAGCGGTTATGGAATGTTACTTTTTTATGAGTCACATTCGGATTCTGCGGGAACACCTTGTCCCATTTTTGTGTAAGCGTAAGCTTTTCATCATTCATTGTGCTGATCCCCTTGTTTGTCACACACGATACAGCGGTGAACGCTGATACAATAACTCCAGCCAGTAAAAACATCTTTACAGCTTTCATTTCTTCCTCCTGTCTGCCGTATCTTTTCCCATTTGGTACATAAGATAATCGATACGGTCTATCTGTGATTCTGCCTTATGCACTTCAGAAAGCGCTTCTGACCGGTATGCGCTGAGCTGTGCCATACAGCCTCGCTCGTCACCGTTCTTCCAGCATGCAGCGATAGTGTCCGCTTTTTGCCTGTCGCATCCTGCCGCTCTAAGACATGAACAGATTTCCTGTTCTTCAAGTTCCATGACTCAAAAATAACCGCAAATATAACTAATTACAAATACTTATTTTATATCTGTATCCATGCTTTTTAGTTATGTGTATACTATGATGAATGCAGACCATTTTGGAGGCAGCACATGGAACTCAGAGTTCTTCGTTATTTTGTCACCGTCGCACGAGAGCAGAGCGTTACCGGAGCAGCAGACGTTCTTCATGTTTCACAGCCGGCGCTCTCACGCCAGCTCATGGATATGGAAGATGAACTTGGCAAAAAATTATTTATCCGCGGCAGCAGAAAAATCACACTTACCGAAGACGGCATGATTCTCCGTAAGCATGCAGAAGAAATACTTTCGCTTGTTGAAAAGACAAAGGAAGAAATTGCAGTGTCAGACAGTGTAGTTGCGGGCGATGTGTATGTTGGCTCAGGCGAACTCGACGAAGTACGTTACATTGTGCGAGCCGCAAAAGAAGTGCGCACAGAATGTCCGCATGTATGCATGCATATCTCAAGCGGCGACGGAGCTGATCTGCGCGATGATCTCGACAAAGGACTGATTGACTTTGCGGTAATTATTGGTGAGATTGACCACGAAAAATATGAATCGCTTGCTATACCTGTGCATACAAAATGGGGCGTGCTTATGAAAAACGATGATAAACTTGCCGCAAAGAAAAAAGTACGGGCAGCAGATCTCATCAAAAAGCCGCTTATTTTTTCGCGGAGTATGCTTGTTGAAGATCTTATTACAGAAATATTTAACAAGAAAATAGAAGAACTCGATATTGCCGCAACATACAGTCTGCTGTACAACGGTTCTCTTATGGTTGAAGAAGGATTCGGATACGCCGTGTGTCTGGACAAAATTATTAATACGTCAGGCAATAGTCAGCTTTGCTTCCGCCCGTTCACCGAACAACTCGTGCTGCCAATGAACATCATCTGGAAAAAATATCAGATATTGTCAAAAGCTTCGATGAAATTTATAGAAAAGCTCAAAGAGATTCTACAGAACGAGTAATTATTTTTTTAACAATCGGGCATGACTTCCTGAACGTACAGCAGTTATAATCAGATTTTTATCATTTTTTAAATAAATGAGCAGCCAATCTGACATGATATGGCATTCTCTAAAACCTGACCATTTTCCTGTTAAAGCATGGTCTCTGTATTTTGGAGCAAGCACGTTTCCTGTAAGAAGTTCATTAATTATAGTACGTAATAAATCTATATCTTTCAGCTGTTTTTGAATCAGTTTCAGATCTTTCCTAAAAGCTCCGGTTAAAATGAGTTTGTATTTATTTGCTATACTGCGAAGACGAATCCGCTACAGATAAATCGTTAAGAGCCTCATCGAAAGAATCATACGTTTTTGCCGGCTTCTGTCCTTTTGATATGGCAAGTGCTTCGTTCATTGCTGCAACAGTTTCCTGATTAAATTCTTCAGGCGCAACTGATTCAAAGGGAATTTTCTTCTGGATAACAGCTTGTGTCAAAAAAAGCCGGATTGCAGATGTTGTATCCAGACCAATTGATGAAAAGAGTGCATCGGCCTGCTCTTTTAATTTTGAGTCTACTCGTGTTTGAATTGTTGCAGTCATAGCACTTCCTCATGTCTAACATATTACTATATGATAGCTTAGTCAATACTTTTGCATACAACAAGCACTATAATTGATGCAAATTCTACAGAACGGGTAACTATTTTATTTCTGCCACAATATTCGTATTTTCGTAAACAGTCACACTGTCGACAGGGACACGAGAAAGCTGCAGCACAAAACCGTCTTTTACTTCGTAACCGGCATCTTCAGCTGGTTTAGTGTACGTATACTTTACGGTAAGATGATTTTCTTTGTATTCTACGGAATCAACTTTAAAAGAAAATCCATGCACTGCAGGTATGGTAACTTTTGAAATCACAACATACTGATACTTTGAAAAATCATCTTCTGACGGAGTGAACGGCTTTTTATTATCCATCGTTGCGGCCGCTTCAAAAATAGTTTCAAAGTCTGCAGAAGTCTTAATAATTTTACAAAGAACAGGATTCTTTTCATTATCCCAATTCTTTACAAAACTCTGATAAGGAAAATCCATCAAGTTTATTACGTTGTAATCAAAAGAACCCGACCCACCTTTAACAGCTTCCTGATTCTTTGTATTCGTACATCCAGCAAGTACAGCAGCAACTATACAAATCAAAAGCAATCGTTTTGCGTTCATACAACAATACCTCGCAAAAACAAGTATACCATCTTACATAAAATTATGTTTTTTGTTATAGTCACTGCAATTATTTTTGAACACAGACTCGGTATCCGGTATAGATTAGAAACGGTACATAAAAGCTTTCTTTTATGGTTATGAACAACACCTTTATGTCTGTTTCTGTGCTCTTTTATTTAGGAGTGTTTCTATGCCGGAAACGAAATTTGAAGATGTCGTTTTTTCTATTATGATGGTTATCGTCATGGTGTACGCCATGATTTGCTACAACATTGCATTTGAGCTCGGCGGTATGCAGAACAAGATTTTTCTGATCGCCTTTCATGAAATGATGTTTATGGGTCCCATCGGCTTCGTGCTTGATTTTTTCATTGCAGGTCGTATCGCACAACACATCGCTTTTTCAATTGTCAATCCAAAAGAAGATAAAATAATTCTTATTATCATTGCAATTTCTGTAAGCACCGTATGCATCATGTGTCCGCTCATGAGCCTGGCTGCTACGATTATTATCAAACATCCAGGACTTGAAACGCCTGCTGTATGGGCTCAAAAAACAGTATTGAACTTTCCGATGGCGCTCTGCTGGCAGCTGTTCGTCGCAGGTCCGATCGTCCGTAAACTGTTCGCACTTATGTTCAGACGAAAAAACGCCTAATTTTTAATTGCAGGAACTGTATTTGCACGAAAGATTTTCTGCTGTTGTACTGTCTGTAAGTTTTGCTCTTCTGCGCAGAATGCGGTACATTGCATCTGTATCAGTCATCGGCGCAAGCTCATCTTCTGTCGCACACAGGAGCTTCGGCACTTTTGTGTCATATACAATCGCAATTTTTTCAGTACACGCGCCCGCTTCGTCTGCGCACGATTCACTTGTGTTGCTTTCATGCTGCTGCGTCTGATTATTAAGCTGCTCGATATAGCTGAGTGCCAAGTCACTTACGATATTCGCATGAATGTGCTTTACGCCGAGACGTATCATCATTACTGCGGCAGCTTTTCCGATTGCAGTGTCATGCGCGCGAAGATTATCACGCGGACCGGAATACGACTGCAAGAAATTCTCAAGCTCAAAAATCGGCATAAGCCATTTTCCGCCCGACGTGAATATAACATCATCGTCATTAAACACGCGGAGGGTTACGCCTTGAGGAAGTCTTGATGTCCATGTTTCAGCAGTAATCATATTGCAATCATACTCCTCGTTTTGTTGCTATTGCTGTTTCAATAAAGAAGTTTACAGTACGCAAACACAATCTACAATATATCCTGTTGCCATTGCAAATAAAACAGAGAATGCAATATACAACAGAAAGTTTTTCATTCCGAGCACAATTTTGAGCGCGCCGAGGTTTGTGATTTTTGTCGCAGGTCCTGTAATCATAAACGCTGCTGCAGATCCCATTGTCATGCCGTTCGCAAGCCACTCAGCAATAAGAGGAATTGTACCGCCGCCGCACATATACAGCGGAACACCGAGAGCTGCAGCCGTAAGCAGACCGAATCCTTCGTGACCGGCAAACAGTTTTCCTATTGCGTCCTGCGGAACATAGCGCTGATACAAAGCCGTGATGATAATACCTGCAAGAAACCACGGACCTGTTGCAATCAGATTGCGCCACAAATTTTTTAGATAGCGGATAAAAATATTCGGGTCAGTATCACGGCTTGCATGCGCTTCAAAACCACTAAAATTAAAGAAATGAATCTGCTGCCGTTCTATTGTTTCTGGCTGCTGCTGTCCGCTTGCTGCGTTCTGCATACTGTTTTTCTTACTGCGGCGCACATACACAAAATGCATGGCAGTACCAGCTGCCACACCGCACAAAAAGCACGACACAAATCTTATGACAACGGCAGCAGTGCCAAGCATACCCGTATACACAAGAAGCTGCGGATTAAGAAGCACGCTCGACATCATAAAAGCTGCGAGCACATCCTCGCTCATGCCGCTTGCTGCAAACGATGCCGCGAGCGGTATTGTACCGTACATGCACAGCGGTGACGCAATGCCAAGCAAGCTCGACATCACAAGCGCAATAACAGTGCGGGCACCGCCGCTGCCATACATACCGGACTTGTACACAAGCGCATGAATCTTATTTTTAAGGAACACAGAGACAGCAGAGCCGAGCGCCATACCTAAAATCCAGTACGGTGCTATCAGCCTCACCTGCAAATCAAAGTAATACCAAAAATAAATAAGCTCGCCCTTAATAAGATCAATCACAGGATACACTCCGGTATATTATTAATAATCACTTGTCAAGATTAACGAGTGTATAGCTGCGCGATCCAAGTCCAATCTTCTCGCCATACTCAAGCGTATGAATTCCGTTTCGCGATTCCATTCGCTCAATCAAAGATTTCCCGTCAGGAGAAGCATAAATGTAATCGACGCAAGCCTGATCAATTGCAACCGGATCGAGAGAAGCAACAATGCCGATATCGTGCATATCAGGTTCTGCAGGATGTGAATCGCAGTCACAGTCTACAGAAAGTCTGTTCATCACACTGATGTACAAAACATGAGAGCCAAGTACATCTGTGACAGCTTTTGTATCTTCTGCCATCGACTCAAGAAAATCATCCTGCGGAGTCTGCCATATAAATTTTGTTGTGCTTGCACCAGCCGAGTGCACATTCATTTTTCCAGCAGCAGACGACATTCCAATAGCAATATTTTTAATCGCTCCGCCAAAGCCACCCATTGCATGGCCTTTAAAGTGCGAAAGAATTACATAGAAATCATAGTTTGACCAGTTCTTTCCAAGCAATACTTGTGTAAGATGCTTTCCGTTCTTTACCGGCAGACTTACCGAGCCGTTTTCATCCATGATGTCCACTGCCGCGAACGATGTGAATCCGTGATCCTTTGCAACCTGTTTATGCATTGCAGTTGTAGCTCTGCTTCCGCCGTATGCAGTATTGCATTCAACAATAGTTCCATGAATGCTCTTAACAAAATCTCCGATTAAAGAAGCGTGAAGATAATTATTTCCGCCAGCTTCTCCAGTCGAGACTTTTACCGCAACATTTTTTCCTGCAGCTTTGCGACCGAGTGCTTCGTACACTTTCTCAATGCCTGCCGGACTGATATCTTTTGTAAAATATACTTTGACACAATCAGCTTTGTTGTGCGCAAGCTGTGCATTGTCAATCCATGCAGACGACGATGCGGATTCATTTGATTCCGCTGCAGATTTTTTTGCCGGCGCTGCAAAAATAATTCCGCTGCACAAAATTGCTGCAATAAATAATCCGCATGTTTTCTTCATTATATTCATTGTACGTTTCCTCTCCTCAAAAGTTTTATCAGCCGAGCGCAGCAGTTACCTTAACAAGTTCATCGCGGATCTTAATATGCTGCGGGCATACCTGCTCGCATTTGCCGCACTTGAGACACTGGTCAGCCTCTTTTTTGCCGGCAGCGCTTACAGACCACGCTTTATTTTTATTCGCAGCATCTTTATTGTGATACAGCGTAAACAAGTTAAGCGCTGCGAATGAGCCTGAAATACCGATGTTATTCGGACACACTTTTGCACAGTAGTTGCAGCCTGTGCACGGAACAACAGGAATCTTACTGAGCGCATTCTGAGCTTCTGCAATCGTCTTTTTTTCTGAGTCAGACAGCTTTTTAAAATCCTTCATAAAAGAAAGATTATCTTTCATCTGATCGATGCTGCTCATTCCTGAGAGCACCGTAATTACGCCGTCGAGACTTGCGGCAAAACGGATTGCCCATGACGCAAGAGATGACTGCGGCTCAGCCTTTTTAAAAATATCAGAGACAGACTGCGGAGGCGTTGCAAGAAAACCGCCCTTGACCGGCTCCATAATAACGACAGGCTTATTGTGCTTGCGCACAACTTCGTAACACGCGCGCGACTGAATTGTTGCACTTTCCCAGTCAGCATAATTAATCTGCAGCTGAACAAATTCAACTTCAGGATGATTATTAAGAATTTCGTCCAGCTGTTCCGGAGTTGAGTGAAATGAAAAACCGATATGCTTAATCAGTCCTTCCTTCTTTTTCTGCTGCACGAAATTCCACAAATCAAATTTATCGAACACGCCCGTGCGATTGTCTCCCAAATTATGAAGCAAATAAAAATCAAAGTAACCGGCGCCAGTCTGTTTAAGAGAAGTATTAAACTGATTAATAGCATCATCGCGCGTTTTGCAATTTATCCATGCAGCATTTTTCGTTGCGAGCGTAAAAGAATCGCGCGGATACCGTTCAACAAGCGCCTGACGGATTGCATCCTCGCTTCCCGCATACGCCCACGCTGTATCAAAATACGTGCAGCCCGCATCCATAAACAAATCGACCATCTGCTTAGTCTGTTCAATGTCAATCTTTCCGTCTTTCTGCGGAAGGCGCATCAGACCAAAGCCAAGCTTCTTTGTATTTTCACCAAGATATGACATAGTTCACCTCGTGTTATAAGAAATATACAACTTAGAGTTCACTTCAAGGCAAGCGAAACAAGAAGAAACTGCGCGTTTAGCTTTTTCGCAAAAAGTGGTACTGTCTCTGCATGAAAAATCATTTTCTTATCCGCACTCTGCTGTTCGTATGCGGTGTATGCATCAATTCATTCGGCATCGCGTTCATTACAAAAGCTGCACTCGGGACATCACCTATTTCGAGCGTGCCGTATGTCATCAGCCTTAAATACAAAGCACTTTCTTTTGGAGCCATTTCTTTTATCATGAATATGGTATTCATCGCCATTCAAATTATTCTGCTGCGAAGAAATTTTCATCCAGTACAGCTGTTTCAGATCGCTGTGAATATCATATTCAGCTTCTGCATTGATATCAGCATGAATCTGTTGTCTTTTCTGCAACCGCAAAACATTGTACTGCGACTGCTCAGTCTGCTCGCAGGATGCCTTATTCTTGCATTCGGTATATGCATCGAAGTTGCTCCTGATATTCTCATGGTTCCGGGAGAAGGAATTGTAAAAGCAATAGCTGTTACTACTAAAATAAAATTCGGCACGATAAAAATAATGTTCGACTGCACGCTCATGGCAACTGCGCTCATCCTTTCTCTACTATTCTTTCACCGGCTCAACGGAATAGGAACAGGTACCATAATATCGGCTGTACTAGTCGGACTGTTCGTTTCGCTGTTTCACAAGACACTTCCGTTTATTAAAACAATAGAATCATGGAAACAAAACGGGGCAGTCTGACCGCGTTAATTTTGCGTGTAAAAATGCGGACGCTGTATGAGTTCAAAAGACAGCGCAGAATTTACCGATGGTCACACTTCTGGCACTGTGTAAGTGTATGTTCATCATCATCTTTATAAAAGACATGGGACCATTGACAGATACTCTGCAGTATCGGTATCACAGATTTTCCTTTTTCTGTAAGGCTGTATTCAACACAAGGAGGAATCTCGTCATACTGCTTCCGCTGAATTATATCATCGCGAAGCAGTTCTTTGAGTGTAGATGCAAGCACTGCATCGGTTATATTTGTCATCTCGTTGCGCAGTTCGCTGTAACGCAACACCTGTTTTGACGATAGTACGCAAACCACACGAGACTTCCATTTGCCGCCAAATATATCAAGCCCGTATTCAAGCGGACAACGGATATCTTTCTCAAGTTTAGGTTTATACAAAATGATGCCTCTTATTAAAAGTTATACTATGAGTATGCAGAAACCGTTACTATAACACAAGTTACTATTAAATTTATTAGTGACTCATTAATTAACTAATATCTTCTTTTTCAAAAGCCATGGCTGTATTATTCATAGCGTACTCCGGACGTACAAATTTTTTAGATGAGGTGTTTACACATGATTAACGACAGCGTTAAAAAGATTTTAAATGAACAGACATGGTTTCTTGCGACATATTCCGACAAGCCAAACTGTGTTCCTGTAGCATTTAAGGAGATTACCAGCGACGGTAAACTTATTGTTGGCGATGTATTTCTTGATACGACACTTGCGAACATACAGAAAAACGGCATGATTTCAGTATCAGCCTGCAATGCACAAACATTTGAGGGGTATCAGATACAAGGTAAAGCAGTCCACATTGAAAACGGAGAACTTGTAGACAAGTATAAAAAGATTGTTTCAGATATGTTTCATGGAACCTGCACAGCCAAAGGAATACTTATAATTACACCGGAAAAAATTATTGTTACGACGCCGGGCAAAGACAACAAGCGCGAGCTGTAACCTTAAAAAATTGAACCTGCTGAAAACAATTCAGCAGGTTCGCTATTTCTGTACGTGTAACGAGGCGCAGACAGAATCAGCTTATTCCCACACTTCCTGCGCCATGCGGAATGCAGCCCATGCTTTAGGCCAGCCCGCATAGAACGCTGCGTGCGTAATGATTTCCGCAATTTCATCTTTCGTCACGCCGTTCTTTTTTGCATTCATCAGATGAAACTTGAATGAACTGTCGATAAGCCCCTGCGACATGAGTGACGTTACGGTGACAATGCAGCGGTCACGCGTACAGAGTTTGTCTGTGCGCGACCACACTTGTCCGAACAGAACATCGTCATTGAGCTCCGCGAACTTCGGCGCAAAGTCTCCGAGCTGATCACGCCCCGCGGTTACTTTTGCAGAAGTATTTGCCGCGCCACGCGATGTATCTGCTGCTGACGATGTGTTTGCTGCGCCTGGCAGCTTTGCGTACACATTATCACTCACCGGCTCACACCATTCCGTCGCTGTCTGTTCACCCGGCACTTCAACCGCGATGTGACTGAACCACGAATTTTTTTTCGCGCCATGCCAGTGCTTTACTTCCGCCGGAATCACAATCACTTTTCCGGGTACAAGACTCACCGCTTCTTTTTCTTCTTCCTGATACCAGCCTTCGCCCGCAATGCAGATAAGCATCTGACCGCCCGCGCTCTTTGCGTGATGAATGTGCCAGTTGTTCCGGCAGCCCGGTTCGAATGTTACGTTCGCAAAAAACGGCTTGCCTTTTTCAGGTTTGGTAAGCGGATTCAAAAATGAATGCCCGGTAAAATACTTTGCATACGCGTCGTTCGGCGCGCCTTTACCGAATATGTTCTGTGAATCAAATAATTCTTCTGATACTGTCATATATATCTCCTGTATGTACACCAAGCATATACTTTTGAGTTCACTCCAAGTCAAGTAAATGATTTTTGAAATACGACAACAAACGACAGACACTTATTGCACAAGTCTGCCGCGGCTTACCTGCGGAATCTGTCTGACATCGTAAATACATATACGACCGCCGTGCACAGACAGAGACACGCTCCGGCAAGATATGTCCGTGAATAACCGATAACGCCGATAAGTATTCCAGATAATGAACTTCCTACGGCAAGACCGAGATCACTTGCGCCGTTGAAAGCAGCAGTTGCAGTACCGCGTCGTTCTTCTGTACAGCGCTCGATACAGAATACATTTATCTGCGGATTGTACGCGCCTATGCAAAGTCCGAGCACAACCATCGCTGCATACAGCATAATAATACTGCTGCAAAACGAAATCATAAGCAGCGAAACAACACCGCAAGCATACGCCGGATACATGATATAGTCAGGTCCGTACTTGTCACTCACTCGTCCTGCAACAAGACGCGATAGAAGGAGACCGGCTGCATACATCGAAAATGCAAATCCTACTTCAGTCCACCCTTTCTCTATTCCGTATGCTGCAAGATAAACAATTACCGGTGAATACGAACACGACATCATAAAGCTTATAACAGCTGGGGATATCACGCCTTTTTCAAATCCGAGAAATGTCTTCGGCAGTTGTCGTTCACAAACATTCTGCACTGCTGCATCAGATTCAGCTTTGAAATAAGTATTTTTTCTGTTGACTTCTGCGTTTCTCTTTTTTCCCTGCTCACCGTCAACGCGCATGAACAGCACTAATACAAATGCAAATGCGCATATCAAAGCCGCGGTAGTAAATAAGCAATGGAACTCGCTCACCGTTCCCTGCGATACAATTGCAAGTGCTACCGAAGGCCCCGCAGCCATAGCAAGCACATTCCCGATTGTATAATAACCCATGCCTTCTGAAAGTCTTTCACGAGGCACAAGGTATGAAGCAGCCGTTCCGCTTGCCGTCGAGAATATTGAATAGCCCATCCCGTGCAGCACTCTGAATATAACAAGCACGGAAACAGCACCTGCAATATTATGCGCCATGCACGCCGCAAAACAAAGCAGTGCGCCAATAAGCATAAGCGGCTTCGAGCCGTATTTCTGCACAAGCGTCCCGTTCACCAGACGCATTCCCACCGAGCCGAAATAAAATGATGCAGTAAGTATTCCCGCATACGCTGCAGAAGAACTGATAAGCTGCGCATACACAGCGATCGATGATGCAAAAAAATAATTCGCGCACGACACGAACAAAAGACCTATCATCAGAAATGCAAAGTCCTTCGTCCAGATTTTATTTTTCATTTTTTATTGTTTTGAGGCAGAGCCTTACCATCAGATTAAAACTTTCATCAGCGGAAACTTTTCTGCTGCGCATGAATCCTTCCGACTCAAGCATGACAAAACCGTGGAGTGCACTTCGCAGGATACGCTGATAATTGATGATTTCTGTTTCATCTGAGGTAAACCGTTCCACAAGTTTCCGGAGCGGATTGATTGTTTTCTGCTCATCCTGCTGCAGTTCTTTTTCTTTTGCACCCGGCAGATTCATAATCGCACGGTACAATTCAGGATTCTTGTGGGCAAACTTCCGGTATGCCTTTGCAAACGCAGTAAATGCTTCATCGTCATCATCTGTTACAATCGCTTTTTCAAGCACGTCGCTCATGTCTGCTATCGCTTTTTCGCCAATCGCAATATTTATTTCTTCAACATTCTTTACGTGACTGTACAATGAGGCAGGCTGCACATCAAGCCGGGCTGCAAGTTCACGGAGAGAGAAATTGTCATATCCTTTTTCGACAATCAGTTCCGCAGCAGCCTTGTATATTATTTCCTTTGTAAGACCTTTTCTGACCATTTTCTGTGCTTCCTGAATGAACAGCGAGCATAGTATCCTAACAGTGTTAGGATGTCAATTGTTTCATCCCGATTTTCTGCAGCCACGCCGTCACTTCTTTCTCTGCTGTCGGGCGGTCATGTTGCGCGGTCGTTCCCGCCACCGCCAGCCCTTCGAGCACGGTCGCACCTTTGCATGCTGCCCTGACTTTACCCGGCGTACCCGCAAGCCCGCTTCCTGCATGCGTGCAGAACGGAATCACCTGCTTGCCGTTCCAGCCGTGCTTTTCGATGAACGTGTACATCGCCATGGGCAGGTCTCCCCACCAGATCGGATAGCCGATGTAAACTGTATCGTACGAATCAAAATCCTTCACATCGCCTTTGATTGCAGGACGTACCTTTGCACGCAGTTCCTTCATGGCAACATCAGTCTGTGCTTTGTACTCGAATGGATACGATGCAACCGTCTCGACATGAAACAGATTTGCTTTTGTTTCTGCAGCGATCATCTCTGCGATAATCTCCGTATTGCCTTTGGTGATAGTGCCGACGCCATACTGCTCGCCGGTCTGTGAAAAATACACTACAAGTGTTCTGTGTGATGCAGCGTCTGATGTTCCAGCGCCTGCACCGTCCGCCGCAAACAGCGGTGAAAAAGTAATACCTGCCATAAATGCTCCTGCTAATAAAATTGATTTTCTCATCATTTGATTTCTCCTGAAGATACCTTCTATCAGTCAGCCGGCGTAAATCCGCCGAGATTGCGTTCCTGTTCTTCGAGCGTCATGTTGAAGAACCGCCTGCCCCGGTCGAGGCTGCGTATGTCGCTCATCTCGCTTTCGGTGAGCGCGAAGTCGAAGATGTTAAAGTTGTCCTTGATATGCTCAGGTTTTGTTGAACGCGGGAAGATGATATTTCCTTCCTGAATATGCCAGCGGAGAATAATCTGCACGTTCGACTTATGATACTTTGCCGCAAGTTGTGTGAACAGTTTTTCGTTAATAAGCCCGCTGTCTCCGTGGCCGATCGGGTACCAGCACTCAAGCGCCGTGCCGTACGGAGCAATCCGCTGTTTCAACTCGCGCTGCTGAAAGTACGGGTGGCATTCAACCTGCAGCACAGCCGGTTTTATTTCTGCAGCAGTGCATACTTCCTCAAGACGAGACGACTCAAAGTTGCTCAGGCCGATTGCGCGAATCTTTCCTTGTTTCACCGCCTTTTCCATGTCGCGCCAGGCGCCCATGTAGTCGCCGAACTGCTGATGGAGCAGAAGCAAGTCGATGTAGTCAGTTCCCAGACGCGAAAGCATTTTGTCGATTGCACGAGCAGTTTTTCCTTCGCCGTATTCGCTCGGCCACAGTTTGCTCGTAATCCAGATGTCGCTCCGTTCAAGGCCGCTCTTCTTTACAGCACTTCCCACACCGCGCTCGTTCTGATACGCATGAGCAGTGTCGATGTGACGGTAGCCAAGCGCAAGCGCATCAAGACATGCTTTCTCTGTGTTTGCGTCGCCATCAATTTGAAACACGCCGAGTCCGAACTGCGGAATCTTCGTGCCATTATTCAATGTTATATACGTCTGATTCATAAGTATCTCCTTAAACATACATCTTATAGTTCACTTCAAGTCAAGCAATTTGCTTCACAACTTTTGCCGGACATCCCACCACAACCGTATTCGCCGGCACATCTTTCGTCACCACTGCGCCCGCGCCAACAACTGCATTCTCGCCGACAGTCACGCCGGGAAGAATGACTGCACGCGCACCAATCCACGCACCCTTTTTAATAACAACAGGCTTGCACATGATGACAATTTTGTCCTTCAAATCATGGTTCACCGTGAGAATCGTTACCTGCGGCGCAATCATCACGCCTTCTTCAATCTCGATTCCCGCAGCGGCAGACATGCACACTGAATGATTAATAAACACATTGTCGTGAATCTTCACCTGCCGTCCATAGTCGATTTCCATTGGCGAAAGAATATTCGCATTTGCAGAAAGTCCGCCGCTGAACAGTTCCTCTTCAAGACGACGCGTTTCTTTGTCATACGGACGACTCTTATTAATATCTGAGCACAGTCCGAGCGAACGGTTCATCTCAGGAATCGTATCGCGCGCAAAAGCAGAGTCAGTTCTCATGTTGATAGCTTCGCCGGAATGAAGCCGTTCCCAAATCGATTTGTTTTCTTCCATAATAGATCCTCCTGTATGATCAGAATTCTGCTGGTACCGTTTTCCAGCCTTCTGCTGTTTTCCGATACGTTGAATGTGATGGCAATGTCCATATGCCTTTTACCCCGTATACCTTTGCGTTCAGCTCCGTGTCACAGTCGAGCGTTGCCTTGTCACCAGAAATCGAAACGCGGGCATTATTTATTTTGTACGAATAATAATTCATAACGCCGCTTTCAACTTCTGCAATCCAGTCATCAGCCGACTCGACTTTGCCGCTCATGTGACGCACATTTTTTCCTAAGCACGTGCGAAGATAAGCGGTATCCTTATTAATCATAGCCTGTTGGAATTTCTCAAACTCTGCGATAATCTGCTGCTCATCGGTCATAGCCTGCTCCTGTTCTTCTGGTTCTGTTGTTTTTTTAACACCGCCCGCAACGCACTTTCCTCTGCACCCAATCAATAGGCACAGTGTCAGAAAAAACATCATCAAATTCGCATTCATCCTCATGCTCAATTCCTTAAAAGTAACTACAGTTTCTTTTGTAACTGGAGTATACTATCTGCATGCACAGAAAGTGCGGACACTTTTTTCTGGATAGTTGCATAAGCAACTGTTTTTAAAAAAGAGTTACTTTTCTCGAATAAACGAGGTGACTACCATATGATTTTGACAGGAGCGGAAGACATTCGCGTAAAAAAGACTGTTTCATCAATACGAGAATCATTTATGGATTTGATTGCTGAAAAAGCATATGAAAAAATTACAGTAAAGGAAGTATGCGACAAAGCGATGATTAATAAGAAGACATTTTATGTCTACTTCGCCAGTCTCGAAGACTTGCTTGCCGATGTGATGGATTCTTTTTCTTCCCCGTACAGCGAGCAGGTAAAAGATTTCGTGTACCCGCGCGACATTGCAAAAGGTGTGCGTGCTTTCTTTGAATTTTCTGCCAAGCAGAACAAAGCGTATGAACGAATCACCTGCGCGTCATCACTCGCCGTTGTTCGCGAACGGATGATTAGCCATGTGGTAAAAAACTCTCATTCAAACATTGATCACATGGGAAAAACAAATTTTGAAAACGCTGTACTCGGAAATTTTATTCACGACACAATTCTTGCAGTCTACACACAATGGATTGCAGAAAAGAAAAAGACTCCGCTCGAAGACGTGATCCGCCTTACGACAAAACTGATTACGAAGGGAATGAGCGGAGTGTAACGTACTATGCTGTCTTTTACAGACACTTTTTCCCCAACGCGTATGCTTTCTTCATTGCGCGCTGATTATTAATAATTGTGCCGGGATCGTTCACACCGTAGCCCCGCACAACACCGCAGAGCTTTACTTTGTCAAAGCAGTCAATCCATCCCTGAATACCTTTTACTGTGCCGTTCATTGCTGCAGGATAATTCTCCGCAGCTGTTGCGAGCAGATACACTTCGCGGAATGCATAGTCACATGCATAGAGCGAGTTGGCGCGGTCGAGCAGCGTCTTGAGCTGGCCGCTCATTGAAAAATAGTACACAGGTGTTGCAAACACAATCACGTCGGCATGAAGCATTTTTTTTGTAATTTCAATCGCGTCGTCCTGAATCGCACAATGCTTGAGCTTCTGGCACGCCATGCATCCTTTGCAGAATGCAATCTTTTTTCCGGCGAGCAAAATCTTTTCGACTTTGTTCCCGGCTTCTGCTGCTCCGCGCATGAACTCGTCCGCAAGCGCATCAGAATTGCTGTGCGCACGCAGGCTCGATGAAATAATCAGAATTTTCTTTGCCATATAAAATCTCCTGTTGCTTGCTTCTATCTTACCCTTTTTATCTTCCTCAGTATGCTTCTTTGAGCACAGAAAGAATTTCTTCCACTGTCATCTTTTTATATCCGCCGCCGGGAATCGTTGACTTTGCAATAAGCGGAAGCATTTCTTCTGTCGCGTTCAGATCGCGGAGCCGTGTTACCATGCCGCAGTCTTTTTCAAACTGATCGAGCGCATCGATGCCGGCAGATGCAAGCTGCTCATCTGTCTTGCCGTCCGCAGAAATGTTCCACACCACTTTTGCAAAGCGCGCAAACTTGCCGTAATTGAACTTGCTCACGTAGCGATAGTACGGAATTGAAATCGCAGCGAGCCCCATGCCGTGCGCACAGTCAGTGTATGCGCCGAGCTGATGCTCAATCATGTGCACTTCCCAGTCCTGCGCTTTGCTCAGACCCATGAGCGGATTCATCGCCAGCGAAGATGCCCACATCAGGTTGCTGCGAGCTTCATAGTCGTGCGGATTTTTTACTGCGACCTTTGCGCTTGCAATCACTGCGCGGAGAAGTCCTTCAATCAAATAGTTCGATGTGCTGTCGTCGTCGCCTGCAAAGTATGCTTCCATAAGGTGAGACATCATATCGAAAATGCCGCTCACCATCTGGTACTGCGAAACAGAATAAGTGAACTCAGGATTTAAAATAGAAAACTTCGGATTAACAATTGACGGGAACACGCGTCCCACCTTGAGCTTCTTTGCGTCGTTCGTAATAACTGTGCCGCTGTTCATCTCGGAACCAGTGCCCGCCATCGTGAGAACCGAAGCAACAGGCACCAGCTTATTGTCCACCGGCTCCCACTTTGTCCAGTAGCGCTCCCACGGATCACCTTTGCAGTATGCAGAAACAGATATTGCCTTTGCGCAGTCAATCACCGAACCGCCGCCTACCGCGAGAATAAGATCAACATTGTTGTCGCGCACGAGCCGGCATCCCTCAAGCACTTTTTCGTAAGTCGGATTCGGCATAACTCCTTCAAGCTCCACCACTTTTTTTCCGGCAGCTTTGCAGTCGCTCATAATGCGGTCATAAATGCCGTTCTTTTTTATTGCGCCCTTGCCGTATGCAAGCAGAATAGTGCTGCCGTATTTTGCAAGCTCATCTTTAAGACCGTCCATCGCAGTTTTGCCGAAATAAATCTTTGTGGGATTCTCATACGTAAAATCGAAATTCATAGTGCACTCCTGTGCTGCCAAAATATGCTGCCCGTGAAAAATCGCGGACAAGCGGCAATCACGCGTATAACGTACTACTTGAAGTTCACTCTAAGTCAAGAAGTTTTCGTGACGGAGAGGAACTTTTCGGTATACAAGGACTTATGTGTGAAAACTGATTTGACTAGGAATTGTCGAATTACACGGATTGAAATGAAAAAGAAGTGCTCAGGGAAATATCACAAAGTTATCTGTACAAGGATGTGCTTTTTTTGACCACATCCGCAAGAATAGTGAGCAGGCTGTCGAGATACAGCGGGAACCACACGAATCCCGATGAGCACGACAGCGCGAAATTTACGAGCGTGCACAGCAGGATGATGAGAGAAAAAACAATGATTTTTCGTATATCAACGTTCATCATTTCAATTCTATCGGTACACCGTCTCGACAGTCAATCACGATTCGCAAACGTTTTGTTTTATCACAAAATGGTGATATACTTTAATAAGACATAGCCAATCACCATGAAAAAACAACGCAAAAAATTAGAGATAAATTAATATGAGCGGTTTAAGCATCAAACTAGGCAAGACCACTATAACAGCGGTAATGCAGACGATAGGACTTGCAGAACTTCTGATGATAAGTGACAAACTCGCGCAGACGGCAATAAGTATTGGCACAGAATGGAACAACAAAGATTTTGAACATGACCTCAACTTCGTATTCGATACATGCCGCGCCGTGACGGAAAGAAACGAGTACGATCTGAGCGAACCAATGAGTGACAACGATGACGTATACTTTCAGAATGTGCTCAGAAAATTCAGCGCGCATAAGTTCATATTAATGAGCGCGGCTACACAGTCAGAACTCGCGCATCTTCTTTTGAATGTGTATTTCTACATTAAGTCAGGAAGCACAGACACAAAGAAATAAACAGCTTCTATATTGGAGAAGAATTCAGAAGAGTTTTGCACGCTCTTTGATTCAAGCTATAGAGTTTAGAATTTGAATTATTAAGATTCTTTCTTGATTTAGAATTCACAAAATCAAGTATCTTATTCATCCGCAATTCCTGAAATATATTGCAAGCAAGATACCAGTTCAAGAAAATTATCTACAACAAAGGACACATACTGTTGCTTAACAGTAAACCGAAAACATAGGCATCAAGGAACAAACATGATTGAAAGACGCGCAGTAAATTACCGGGTACGATTTCTCAAAGAAGATAGAATGGATATTCGAAAAAATGAAGTCTACGATTGCATTTCTGAATGGTATGACAATGGTAAACTTGAAAGAATTTCTGTGATTGATCGTTCAGGTGAAGATTATATGTATTCACCTACCCTTTTTGAAAAGGTGAAACAGTCTACTTAATATGTTTGACGACATCAGATTTCCCCGATGTTATACTTCTGCTATGCCTGTGAATGTTTTTTTTCATCATCTTCAATGTCTGGAATCTCAAAATGAATTCCATGATCACCTTTTATGTTTTTTCGGTGACTTTTTGAGCCATTTACTATTGATGCCGGTATACCGTCAGGAAAGGCTTTGCATTTTTTTGGTTGCAGTGTGTAATCACCCCAGTTGCAAATTGACTGGAATATAATGAAATGTATTTCAGTGGTTGCGTATGAATGAAATACTAACTTTTATAAACTCAATAAGCTGTTTTAAATTTGATACTTGCAAAAAAGTAACAGATGATTGGAACGGCTCAAAAGTGTAGATTGAGTAAAAGCAGCCGAGAACAAGTTCAGCAGATTGTTACTTCTGAATTATTTCGAAGCGGGCTGGCGGGTAAAGATAGTCTTCCCCAGAGTCATCTATAAGTCTGTAAAAGCCTTCTTCAATTGCTATTACTTCATATATCTTCCCCACGGTCAGAGATCCAGATAATGAATACGGTCTATCACTTTTCCCTACTACGCATTTTACTGTCATTTAGAAAACTCTTGGTTTTATGGTGTTCCATATTTTACGGGGCGTTATACTTGCCATTTCAGTCTTGCAATAAGACAAAGTTGCTAAGAAACAATTACTTGCTGAACAAATCAGAATGATTGCCAGTACGCGGAAGTTCAAGAACAAGGATGTCCTCATACACATAATAAATTAACAACCAATCATTTTCAATGTGACATTCTCGATGATGAAGCCAGTTACCGTACAACGGATGATCATGATACTTTTCAGGAAGTGTCTTTCCCGTTGCAAGAAGTTCCACTACCTCTTTCAATTCGGAAATATTCTTCCCTCTTTTTTGTGCAAGTTTATAGTCCTTCTTATATTGCGATGTAAGTTTGACTGTATATTTCATTCTTCCGCTGAATTCTCTTTATCGAGATCTGCCCACATCTCATCAAGATTTGTATATCCTTTTGCATTCGGATCACGAGCAATACGTTCTCCTTCTTTAAGGGCGGCTATTGTTGTGCGGTTCGGTTTTGGCATGCCTACGGTAAATGGAATTGCCCATTCATTCAGCACCTTTTTTGTAAACATGGTAAACAATCCTGAAACAGAGATTCCCACTTCATCGCAGAATTCCGAGAGTTCCTTTTTATCTGTATCATCAAGTGAAATCGTTAAATTCGCCATATCCTATGCTCCTTTTATGAAAGAAATCACCAGTTATTACTATAATAATACATTAATATTATGTGTAAAACAAGTGATTTTTACATGTTTTTCACAGATATTACACTCATTTAAGGAGTTAATTCTATGGCGTTGATTTAATCAATAGTTCCTAATATCGCATACTTTCCGTCACCGCAGTGCTGCTTTTCCTTCGAACACCGCGCCGTCACCAAGCTCTTCTTCAATCCGCAGCAGGCGGTTGTACTTCGCCACGCGTTCCGTTCTGTTCGGGGCGCCGCTCTTTATCTGGCGGGTGTTCAGTGCAACGGCAAGGTCGGCAATCGTCGTATCTTCTGTCTCACCGGAGCGGTGTGAAACGATGACTGCATATCCTGCTTTCTGGGCAGTACGCACGGTCTCGATTGTTTCAGACACGGTGCCGATCTGATTCATCTTTATCAGAATCGCATTCGCCGCGCCTTTTTGTATTCCGGTCTTAAGCCGCGCGGTGTTCGTGACAAACAAGTCGTCGCCCACAAGCTGGATTCTGTTTCCCAGCGCAGCTGTCAGTTTCTTCCAGCCGTCCCAGTCCTCTTCGTCAAGACCATCTTCAAGAGACGCAATCGGATACTTCGCGGTAAGTGTGTCCCAGTGCTTTATCAGTTCATCGGTTGCAAAATGTTTGCCGCTCTTTGGCAGGATATATTCTCCCGGCTTTCCGCCTTTCCATTCGCTCGATGCGGCATCGATTGCAATCATAAAATCTTTTCCTGGCTCATATCCGGCTTTGCTGATTGCTTCGAGAATTGCTTCTATGGCTTCATCATCGTCTTTAAGATCAGGCGCGAATCCACCTTCATCGCCAACCGATGTAACAAGTCCCCTTGCTTTCAGAACAGACTGGAGTGCATGAAAGACTTCGGTGCAGCCCCGCAGACACTCGGAAAATGTTCTGGCGCCGACCGGCATAATCATGAACTCCTGCACATCGAGCGAGTTGGGCGCATGGACACCGCCGTTCAGAATGTTCATCATCGGAAGCGGCAGACACGACGCATTGATTCCGCCGAGAAAACGGTACAGCGGAATATGAAGCGAATTGGCAGCAGCACGAGAAGCCGCAATCGACACGCTCAGAATTGCATTCGCACCGAGCTTCGATTTGTCAGGCGTGCCGTCAGCATGTATCATCGCTGCATCAACCGCATGAAGATCTTCCGCGCTGATTCCGGTCACTGCATCGCGGATCACCGTGTTCACGTTCGCCACCGCTTTTGTAACGCCTTTGCCGCCGAAGCGCTTCTTGTCGTTATCCCTGAGTTCAAGCGCCTCGAACTTTCCGGTTGAAGCGCCGCTCGGCACGATTCCTGTCCCCACTGTTCCGTCCGCAAGAACAACCTCAGCCTCAACAGTCGGATTTCCCCGTGAATCTATAACCTGTCTTCCCGTCACTTTGACAATTTCAGTTCTATTCATTCTTCTGTCCTCCTTCCGCAGACGGAAAAACAACAGTCAGCATCATTTTGAAATTTTCTTTTGCATACAGCGCATGAGGAATTTCCGCCGGCATGACAATGCTCTCCCCCGCATGACAGACGTGTTTCACACCGCCCACGGTAAGCTCACCGCAGCCTTCAAGCACAAGCACCATCGCGTCGCCATGGGAAGAATGCGTGCTGATTTCTTCTCCCTTTGCAAAAGCGAACAGCGTGATTCCGACAGCATCGTTCTGCACGAGCGTCTTGCTTACCACCTGACCCGGTGCAACGCTCACTTCGTCCGCCAGCTTCAGCACCTTTTCCTGCTCGATATTTTTAAGATATGACATATCACGTGCCTCCTCGCATCTGAATAGCTTCATCATTCAGACATAATCTACTGCGGGATCGGCGGAAAGTATGTTGTTTTTGCAACAATAAAAAAGCGCCCCGCGGCATACGCATGATGCATGCCGCGGGGCGCAGACGGTCAGACGTCAGTTTGTTCCGCCGGATGCACCGCCGCCGGAAGAATCGCCGGTACCGCCGTCGTCAGGTGCAGCTTCTTCAACTGCAAGGTTGATTCTGGTGTACGTCGCCGACTCAACTTCCTTCTTCATTTCAGTACACGGAGTGAAAATAATACGCGTGCCCGTAATGCTCGCGGCATCAACGTCTTTTTCGTCATCGCTTCCTTTCGAGCTGAATGAAAGGCGCATGCGGCCGAACGAGCCGAGCTGGATTCTGAAGCCGTTTCTGAGATAGACGGGAAGCTTTCTCACCAGCGATGAAAGGACGGCCTCCACATCGGTCACGTTCAGCGTACATGCGTCGCTGATGTCTTTTGAAAGATCCTTGATGCTGAGCTCCCCTGAAAAGAACGGGGCTGCATAAAATTTGACGACATTCCGATTGATCGGATTTCCTCTTTTAACTACTTTATAGAACATATAAAACTCCTCGAGGCTGCGCGATTCCTGTTCGGCGCCTCACGTTTAGTCACCGGAGCAAAGTCCGGCATGGGCCGCTCACCGGCATGTTTCCGGCAAGATTCATTGACTAAAAGGAGCTGGGCATCTATACTCAGAGATACACGTTCACTGATACGGGATGCTCCCGCTTCTTTGACCAGAACCGCTTTTCAGGAAGTTGTTTCAGAACTTTCTGCAGAGCGGTTTACTTTTTTATACACATTCCATGCATCCTCCTTGCTTTTTCGCGGTTATGAAAAATCCCCTATAACCCCTTCGATACCTGATTCCGCAGCAAACGTACAGAGCATCGTCTTTATCTGATCCACCTGCTCCGGTGAAAGTCTGTCTATGCAGTCTCTGAATATGCGTGCCGTCTCGCCGTACTCAGGGCCCTTCCCGTCAAGCCTTTCCATGTCGATCGTTATCGTCTTGACCGGCGTCTTGTACTCCGCCTCTCTCAGACATTCCGTTTCACCATTGTTTAAATTGTATTCCTTCCATATACGATATGAGAAATCCGACGGGATTTCCCGTCCGCCGTTTTCTATGAGAGAAAGATATGCCGCTGAAATTCCCAGTTTCCTGGCCATATCGGAAATTGTCTCCGATCGGTCGATCCGCAGTTTTCTGAGATATTTACCGTATTCAGTAACCATTTCTGCCTCCGCTCATTTACTATACTGATAATATAATTTACAACATTGTAAAAGTCAAGCACTTTTTTACATTTTTGTAAAAAAACATGTTTTTATGGTATTAAAAAAATACACCGTGAGTTTTACCCGATTTCTCCGTACGAATTTTAAAATACGTACGGAGAAATTTTAAATTCGTACGGAGAATTTCCGGCGTTTCCGGTGAGAATTCTGAAGTCTATTCGTTTTCCTGTCGGAGTAATCCTGTAGCGTCACATAATGCAGCATTAAAAAGCATTGGAAGAGGTAAATGCCAAGTGGACAATATCTGACTTTGTTTATATAGGGGGAGAAACTCCCTGAAACCTCCGTCAAAAACATATCTCATGATGACTTCGCTGTCAAAGTGGCATCTGCTTTTCTCTTTGATGAAATGCAGGAATTTATCGGTTGTTTAAAATCTCTTTTCAAGAATGTCGTGTATATCCTTTACCAGCACTTCTTCAATCTGCTTCTTCATTTCCAATTTCGATACAGAACAGTCACGAAGGAACAAGTCTGCAGGATGAACACCTAGAGCTGACGCAAGCCCGATAATTGTTTCGAAGGAAGGCTTTGAACAACCGGCTTCTATATTACCGATATTCCCAGACGATATGCCGGACTGAATATACAAATCGCGCTGACTCCAGCCCTTCAGTTCACGATAATACTTCAAGTTTATCCTAAAACTGTCAAAATAATCTTCCATTCACCCAGTTTAATAGTGCTTTTTTTACTATATTCCCCGTTACACAATGCGTTTTCTGTGATATGATTTATGTATCGGGGTAGATATTAACTTTTGCATTATTTTATAAAGCAATTAATCTATTTTCCCTGCGAATTTTCATGTTTTGACGTGCCGTATGCCACAAATCAACACACCTGGTGAACTACAGTCCAACACTTCTCAAACAAAAGCCGTACATACAACGGAATGTCCTGTTTTGATTATTGCAGGTCCAGGTTCCGGCAAGACAAAGACGCTTGTTGACCGGGTTATTCACCTTGTCTGCGACATGCATGTTCCTTCAGAAAACATCCTACTTGCCACATTCACCGAAAAAGCAGCAAAAGAACTTGTTACCCGTATTTCAAACAAAGCAATGGAACTGAACATAACAATCAATATTTCCGATATGTACATCGGCACGCTCCATTCTATTTTCCTGCGCATACTTGAAGAATACCGGCAGCACACAACGCTTAAGCGCAGTTACCGCGTGCTTGATGATTTTGAACAGAAATATCTGATATACCGCAATCTTAAAATGTTCTCTGAAATTCAGGGCAGCTCTCTTCTTCTTGAAGGGAACTACGGCTGGAATACGGCTGACACGCTCTCGTCTCTTGTTAATAAAGTCTCTGAAGAAAATATCGATCTTGAAAAATTACGATCGTGTACCGGTTCTGCAATGCTTCAGGTGCTCGCAGCCATTACAGAATCGTACCGCACACTTCTCGGAGAAAACAACGCGCTCGATTATTCAATGATTCAGACATACATGTGGAATCTGCTTTCTGATGAATATGTACTTGCTGAGCTTCGTAAAAAAATCCGCTATCTGATGATAGACGAATATCAGGACACAAACCGTATTCAGGAAAAAATTCTTTTAAAGATTGCCGCTCCGTTAAACAGAATATGTGTGGTAGGCGATGACGACCAGGCGCTTTACCGGTTTCGCGGCGCAACCGTAGAAAACATTCTGCGCTTCCAGAAAAACTTTGCAAAGAATGAATGCATCAAAATAGAACTGTCAGATAACTACCGCTCTCATCCTGCAATCGTAGATTTCTACAACAAGTGGATGAACGATGCGCAGATTGCAGATAAATGGACTGGAGAAAACGACGAACAGTACCGTTATCCTAAAACAATCAAAGCGTCTGGAAAGCAGGTGCACGATAATAACGATTACAATGCAGTCCTGAAAATCAACGGAGCGGATGATGAATCATGGTTCGCTGAATTCTATACGTTTATCATGCAGGCAAAAGAGAGTGGTCTCATTTCCGACTATAACCAGATTGCACTTCTCTGCTATTCAGTAAAGAATAAACACATTGCCGCTCTTGCCGATTTTCTTGAAAAGAAAGGCATTCCCGTATTTTCGCCGCGCTCGGCACTGTTTTTTGAACGGCAGGAAATTCAGCTTATCATCGGCGCATATGTATTCCTGTTCCCGAATCTTGTGGACACCTATCTCCGCACTCCGCAAAGCAAAGACAAAGAAGTGTGGGCATATTATGAAAAATGTTGTGATCTGTTCAGCAGTGAACTGCGTAATGAACCTGACAAAAACAGAATGCTCCGTCAGTACTGCGTTCAGAAAGCACGCGATCTTAATAATCTGCATGAAAACACCAATTATACATTTGCCGACATTTTTTATGAGCTGCTGCAGTTCCCCCTGTTCAGCAGATATATTTCTGTAGATTTGCAGAGCGGCGTTCAGGACACGCGTCCGATTTACAACCTCGCGCTCTTTTCGCGTCTCATTACGCAGTTTGAATATTTGAATCAGATAATCGTGCTCCGTCCTGAAAATATCGCCAAAGATATCCGCGCACTGTTCAACTACTATCTGAACTTTCTGTATGACGGCGGCATTGCAGAATACGAAGACTTTGACATGACAACGCCATCCGGCTGTATCAGTTTCATGACGATTCACCAGTCAAAGGGACTGCAGTTTCCGGTTACTTGCGTCGCTTCTCTTGAACGTGTACCCGCAAAGCAGTTCTCTGATCTGGATACAGCGCTTGCTGATTATTATTTTTCTGAAAGGCAGTTCGAACCTGCAGAAAGCATCAAATACTTTGACTTCTGGCGACTGTATTACACCGCATTCAGCCGGGCTCAGAACATTCTGATTCTGACCGGCGTTGACAACAGCAGCTCTCGTGCGAAAGGCGAAAAGACAATGCCTTCAAAATATTTTACATCAGCATGGCGCAATGCGCAGGAATGGAGCACGCTCTTCGAAAAGCCGCTTCCCGTTCTTGAAACAGTAACTGCAGCAAACATAAAGCATGAGTATTCATTTACCAGCCACGTTCTGATGTATGAAACATGTCCGCGTCAGTACAAGTTTTTCCGCGACCTTGAATTTACACCGGTAAGGACAACTGCGGTGATGTTCGGTACGCTTGTGCATGAAACGATTGAAGACGTTCACAAAGCGGTTCTTGAAGGGCACGCAGAAAAAGTGACAGCAGAAAATATTGAAAACTGGATGAACGAAAACTACCACCAGCTTTCAAAACTCACCGGCCTGTATCTGCATAAAGGCGGACTTGAAAAAGTGCTTGAGCATGTGAACACGTACGTTGACTACGCTAAAACTGACTGGAGCCGCATCAAAGAAGCGGAAGTTCCTGTAACACTGCAGCAGACAGATTACATTCTTGAAGGAAAGATTGACCTTGTACAGGGGAAAGACAATACCGTAGAAATCGTTGACTTTAAGACAGAAAAGAAGCCTGACCTTTCAACCGAGGAAGGAAAAGAGAAACTCCGTCGCTACCGCAGACAGCTTGAACTATATTCGTACATTGTCCAGAACAGATACGGTGAGAAAGTGAGCCACATGCACCTGTTCTACACTGGCAGCACCGACGAGTCTCCGTTCATCAGTTACGACTTCAACGAGCATGCCATAGACCGGACAATATCCGAGATTGACGGCGTTGTTCAGAAAATTCAGAAAAAAGATTTTGATATTGATCCTCACATACGCTGCAAAAAATTATGCGGTGAATGCGACCTGAAAGCATACTGCAACACATTGTAAATAAATAATAAGAAGGAAAGAAAAGATGAGCGAGCAGACAAAAGACGGTGACCAGTTTACCTTTGATTATGAACCTATACGCGGCATGCCGGAATTAAAGTGGCAGGGCAAAAAGCCGTTTACCGGAACATCATATTATCCGGCACAGCTGAAAGAAACATACGGCGAGCCTGACGATGACGGCTGGATGAACAAGCTCTACTGGGGCGACAACATGCAGGTTATGAGCCACCTGTTAAAATCATACCGCGGAAAAGTGAATCTGATTTATATTGACCCGCCGTTCGACAGCAAGGCCGACTACAAGAAGAAAATCGAACTGCGCGGAAAATCTGCTGAAAGCGATGAGACTGCTTTTGAAGAAAAGCAGTACGGCGACATCTGGACAAATGACGACTACCTGCAGTTCATGTACGAACGTCTTGTACTGTGCAGGGAACTGCTAAGCGATACAGGAAGCATTTATCTGCACTGCGACTGGCACCGGAGCCACTATCTGCGAATGATTATGGATGAAGTGTTTAGTAAACAGAGTTTTAAAAACGAAATTGTATGGCATTATCAGACCTATCAAGGACAAGTAAAGAATTTCTTTCCAAGAAAACATGATATTCTTCTTTTTTCAACAAAAGGAATAAAATGGACATATCAATTGCAAAAAGATACTGAAGTCGAAAAAACCATTGATTTTACGAGATGGAATAATTTTCTAAATGAAAATAATGAAATAACCGGAGCAAATTATCCAAGTACTGATTCACGATTTGATGGTTATTATCGAAGATTCATTAATGAAAATCATAGGAAACCTGGGCCTAATGATATAATATTAAAACTCGAAGGAAATACAGTAGATTCTGTTTGGGATATAAAAGCTGTCGATCCCAAAAACCTTCTTGAGCGTCTTGATTACCCTACCCAAAAACCCGAAGCTCTTCTTGAGCGCATCATCAAAGCATCTTCCAACCCCGGCGACATCGTATTCGACTGCTTCATGGGGTCCGGTACAACGCAGGCGGTTGCGCTCAAACTCGGACGGCGCTTTCTTGGCGCAGACATAAACCTCGGCGCAGTACAGACTACAACAAAGCGTCTGCTTTCCATCATGAAAGAAACAACCGGCTCTGGTACTGAACTGTTCGGAAGCAGCGGAGACAGCAAAACAAAGCCGGCAGGATTTGAAGTGTACACCGTCAACGACTACGACTTCTTCCGCAACGAACTTGAGGCAAAGCGGCTTATTATCGAAGCACTCGGCATGCAGTCTCTTCCTGCAGGCGATCTATTCGATGCAGAATATGACGGACGCATGGTTTCCATTCTCGGCATTAACCGTATTGCCACCGCGGCGGAATTCGGCAAGCTGCTCTCAAACATTGATATTGCATCATGGCAGCGCAGGCAGGCAGAAAAACCGACGGAACCGGTTGAACGGATTACCTTTGTTTGCATGGGCCACGACCCGTCGCTCAAAGCACAGTTTGAAGATGAAGTGGGCAAGCTCGGATTCAAAGTTGATGTAGAAATAATCGATCTGCTCCGTGATAAAAAAGATCTGACGTACAAGCGCGAATCAAGTGCAGTACTCGTCATAAAAAATAATAAGCTCATCATAGAAGAATTCTACCCGATGAACCTTCTGCAGAAACTTTCCATCGACAAAACAGATATTGCCGACTGGAAAGAACTTGCAGACACGGTGATGATTGACTGGAACTACGACGGTGTTACATTCAGTCCTACGCTCACTGATATTCCCGAAAAGAATGAATTCGTCAAAGGTGAATATCAGATTCCGGAAAATGCAGGCACGATCCGTGTAAAGATTACCGACTTAATAAGCGAAAGTTTTGAAGGCAACGCGGAGGCGGAAAAGTAAAATGGCTGCAAAGAAAACCGAATCACAGACTGTCGTCTATCCGTTCTACCAGTATTTGTGGTGGTTCTATCTTGACCATAAAGTAGAAGTACGCCGTTCCTATACACCGCTTACAAAAAAAATTCTTGATTATGCAAAACCGGAATCCGGAACGCAAAGCTATCTGCGTGTTCCGCAGTACGAAGCATTCGAAATGTACGTGTTTCTCAAAGAATATCTTGATAATCCGCGCCTTGCAGATTTGCTCAGCGACTTTATCAGCAATCAGGGAAAGATGCACCTTGCAGACATAAGCAATCACACCGGCTCCCTGTTTTTTGCTCAGGACAAAGACTCGTTTGCCACCATGCAGGAACAGCTTGAAAAAGTCAGGCAGCAGTATGCAAACTATATTTTCGCGCTAACGATGGGAACAGGAAAAACAATTCTCATGGCACTCTGCATCTGCTACGAATTTCTGCTTGCAAAGAAATTTCCAAAAGACAAACGATTCTGCCACAATGCGCTCGTGCTCGCTCCCGACACAACAGTTCTGCAGTCGCTCAAGGAAATACAGACATTCGACAAATCAAAAATATTTCAAGAACAATATGCTGCAGAATTAGAGAACTGCATCCGCTACCACTTTCTTGAAGATGACGGCGTAAGTCTTCCGACCGCAGACGGTTCTGACTATAACATTATTATTTCAACAAGCCAGAAAATAATCCTCAAGAAAACACATAAGCAGAAATCCGCACAGGAAGAACTGTTTACCAGCACGTGGGAAACAGCTGTTGCTTCCTCAAAGAATGCGGATCTCTATGAGCTTGATGATGAAAGTCAGCTTAATGCAAACCAGCGCTACCAGAAGCTGACCCGTCTTGCACAGATTGGAATATATGTCGATGAAGGGCACCATGCATTCGGTAAAGATCTGCAGCGCGACATGATGGACAGAACAAAAGAAACAAGTCTCCGTCTTACCATAGACAATCTTGCCAAAGAACTCGACAGCGCCGGCACTTCTGTTGTTGCATGCTACAACTTTACCGGGACACCATATGTAGACAACGTGCTTATGCCTGAAGTCGTCTATGAGTACGGGCTGCGTCCTGCCATAGACAAGAAGTACCTCAAGTCCGCAAAGGTAAAAGACTTTGAGCACGTAAAGTCAGAAGAATTCATCGAAGAAAGCATCAAAGACTTCATTGGTCAGCACCGCAACAGCGACGGCAGCTTTAAGCGCTACGAGGGCATGCTTCCCAAAATGGCAATCTTTGCAGCCACCATAGATGAACTCACACAGGAACTATCACCTGCAGTAGAAAAAGCCCTTTCAAAATTCGGCATAAGCTCAGATGCGATTCTTATTAATGTCGGCGATGATAAAATCACCAAGAGCGATGACCTGAAAGAATTTCTTCTGCTCGATACCGTAAAATCTCAAAAACAGTTCATTCTGCTCGTAGGCAAAGGGAAAGAAGGCTGGAACTGCCGTTCTCTGTTTTCCGTCGCACTCTTCCGCGAACCGAAGTCAAAGATATTCGTACTACAGGCGACAATGCGCTGTCTTCGTTCAATCACCGATGAACAGCAGGAAGGACGTATTTATCTTTCTACAGCAAACAAATTGACACTTGATGATGAACTCAATAAAAACTTCCGCATATCGCTTGATGAATTTACCGGAAGCGGAGCTGTACAAAAGCCCCGCAGGAGAATATATGTCCGCACCACAGAAAAAATAAAAGTCAAACGCGAGTTCATCGAATATTCACTTAAGGAAAAAAAGACAGGCTCATACAAACTATTCAATGAAAAATTCAGTGATGAAAAATACAAGAAACTTGTGCATGAACATTCTATCACCAATCTTACGGATTCTTCTAAAACGACAGAACTTTCTTCACCTGATGAACGTACATTCACTCCATATTCTCTCATCGCAGAAATTTCTTTATATCTTACCCAGAACAAACCAGATGGCACCATGCTGTATTCACCGCCTGAACTAAAACATCTTCTTGAACAATCGGAAGAAGGAATCGACGGCATACTAAAAAAAGTAAATGCCACAAATGACATTCTCTACGACTGGGTTATTCCTGAGCTGTTCAAAAAGATATACGATCTTGAAGAAAGTCGCAAAGAAAAAGAAGTTGAAATCCTGCTTGTAAAGACTCCTCCAAAAGACAAAGTTGATGACAGCGGCAATCCGTTCTACGAAATTTCTGCCGATGACGATTTATATGTAAGCGACAGCACCAATGACGCAACTATGCCTTACAGCTCATACAGCCAGACAACCGGCAATAAAAAGAGTTTCAATGTTTCAGGCTACGGTTTTGATTCCAGACCTGAACGGGCTTTCTTCGACTGCAACCTGTTTAGAAACGATGACATCAAACATATCTGGTTCACCGGAATGTTTACGGCAGGTCAGTCAGATTTCCTCATTCACTACATCGATCCTGATTCATACGCACTGCGCTCATACTACCCTGACTTTCTTGTTGAAACGAAAGAAGGTTCATTCTTCATCATAGAAATAAAAGGCGGAAACCGTGTTGAGCTTCCGATAACAAAAGCGAAAACAGAATACGCCACCCGTCTTGCAAAAGACAGCAAGATGGAATACGTGTTTATTCCCGATACTTATGCCGGAATGAAGCTGCAGGAATTTATTAATCTGAAAAACAAGCACGAAGCACAGTATTCGTTAGATGATGAACAACAGCGTCTTGTTGCCGCAGAAGACAAAACTGCACCTACAGGAAATACGGAAGCAGACAAGAATGTATCGTATCGGATAAAACACTGAAGTAAAATGCTCGCTTTGCACAACGTAAAATGCGTGTTGTTCACCATGCAAAACGAGCGTTTTACTTTTTCACAATCGAACGACCGTACAGCCCTTTCTCACCCATTCCTATTTCAAGCACGGAAATATGATCATCCAGCAGCTTCTGAATTTCCTCGTTATACTTTACGGTAGCGTTGAATTCAGTGAATATCTGTTTTTTTCCTTGCCCGGCAAAATAGGTGTAATAAAAACGAATGGAAATATTGCAACTGTCTTTCCAGACTCTAATCAGTCTGATAAACATAAAAGGAGTTAACAGTGGAAGATCTTGATGAAATAATCAAAGCGCTCGCAGAGAAATTCGTAAAGATTCCGTCATATGATGACATAGCATTTATGACTCTCTGCAGTGAAGAAACCGATGTCCTTTGTAAAGATATATCTGCGACAAATGTTTTTATAAAAGAAAGATGCACAGACAAAGAACTGTACAGCATGAGTCCTGTATTTGAAGAAGTTGTGAAAAAAACACAAAGCCACGAACTTATTCAGATTCTGACACAGCGCACTGCCGCTGTACACAACGAGCAATACAAAAAGAACATTCTTGATGAGATTGAATCAGCAAAAGGGTATCTGCTGGATGAGCCAATTCAGCCGGAATTATTTTCATCTTCTTCGCATTAAACTTCCCGTTTACTGATTATCTCTTTAATTATGTGCTATACTGAATTTACCTAAGGGAACGCAATATTTATGACAGAACAAATTCACCAGGCAATTTACTACGCAGGCAAGCGCCACGCAGGGCAGGTGCGCAAGGGCACTTCCGTTCCGTATCTTGTTCATCCAATGGAAGTGATGGGCATTCTTATTGAAAACAACTGCAGCGAAGACGTTGTTGTTGCAGGAATTCTGCATGATGTGATTGAAGACACGTGCGAAGACAACAACACGATTCGTGACATTGTCAGAAAAGATATCGAAACTAAATTCGGCAAGAACGTGCTCTCCATCGTAAACAGTGAAAGCGAAGACAAATCAAAGACATGGAAAGAGCGCAAGCAGCACACGATTGACGCATTAGCACATGATTCTTTTGAAGTGCAGGCTGTCTGCTGTGCCGACAAGCTTTCTAACATCATGAGCATCTATGCCGATATTCAGTCTTCCGGCGAAAAAGTATGGGCCAGATTCAATGCGCCAAAAGAACAGCTGCACTGGTATTATCAATCGGTGTATGAAAATCTCACAAAAATTGACGAAACAAAGTATCCGATGAAAAAGCAGCTGGGAGAATTCGTTACTAAAGTGTTTGGAAAGTAGTTTATTCTCATTACTCGTCGTCGCTCATCGAATCGTCAAAGAACCAGTCCGTATCATCGTCCGTTTTTTCTCTGCGCTTCTGTTCGTCTGTCCACGGCATATCGTACGGAAGAATAAATCTGATTTCCTTTTTTGAATCAAAGCCGTAGTCCGCACAGAACTGCTTGAGCGTTTCTTCAAGCTGCGATGTTGTTTTTTCCGCAGACAGCACTTTTATAGTGAGCCATGTTCCGCGGTACATGAGCGAGCCTTGCTCAATTTCAATCTGCACACCGTATGCGTCTGCAATATCTTTTTTTACATGCCACGTGAAATATTCGGCGCGCCATTCCTCTCCTTGTTTCTCGAAATACTGTTTTTTTGTTTCTGAATCACGGACGGCTATCTTTGTAAGAAGCGCGGTTGTTTTTTCATTCATCTTTTCAACGGGAAGAAAGTCGAGGTCGGGATTTGTCTGCCCGTTACATGCAACGCCTGCATTTTCTTTTGGCTGTGTGTAGTCGATGTCGTCGCAGGTGATTGTCGCTTCGTTCATCTTTTGCATTTGTCCTCCTAGTCCTTGCGGTTTTTTGTTACCAGAATCTCATCGATACTCCGGTTGAGCACGCGCGAAAGAACAGTCATATTGTCCATGTTCGGCAACGTCTGTCCCCAGAACCATTTGTATATTCCCTGCGGTGTGGAAAAATCGAATATGCGCTGAAGAAGTGCGACGGAAATATTTTCCTCTTCCATAAGGCGCTCGATGTTCTTGCCAGGCACGGCATGTCTTCATCGTCAACCAGGGGCGTGTGAACAATTTGGCATGCGCTCTCCTATGATTACAGTATGCAGCATTTTTCACGACCTGTGCATTAAACTTCCCGTTTAGTTGTATGTGAAGCTGCCATTGTGATATATTCGATTCAACGTGGCTCACTGGCGTTTCTACTCACCATATTCTAGATGTTTCGTTTTCTTTTATTTCAGAACTCTGGGACGACGACACACGGTTAAAAAACAATATCAAAGTTCTTCTGAGCGGCTCTTCCCAGTTTCCTGTATAAAAAAGGCTGACAGAATCTCTTGCCGGAAGATACGAACTTATCCCTGTCCAACACGTCAACCGTCACTGATATTTCGCCGTCCTTGCCGCTCGGTATGCATTCGCTCCACAGCGTCAGGTCTTTATTCAGCAGCCTTCCGTATTTTTTCGCCATAAACCGTTCCGCAGCGGAAAATGCATTCTCCGCCACCGGCTTGAACATGTCGGGCGATACCGTGTCTGGCATCTGACCGCAGGCATACCCTGCTGCTCTTGTGAAAATTTCCCTGGCAATGCTTTTCAGCTCAGACTCTTGTTTTTCTGTTTCCTGCATAATCATTTCTCCCTGCCGCACGCATCGAGGCTTCGTATATTCCTGTTATTCAGCCAACAGGCTTGCAGTCTTCTGAGCCTGTTTAAAAACAGTATATGATGCACGGTGTGTCAACGAGTGACACATATAAAAAATTATGACGATTTTTTCTCAACAAAAGGCGTAGCAACACTAAGAGTGTATGTTATTTTCTCGCGTTAAGATTTTTGTCTGTAATCAGTTGTAGAAGACATCAAACATTTTTTTATTCTGTTCATCGATTAATTTCTGCCCCTTGTTTTACTTTCCATGATATATTATACTCAATACATTGAGTATAAATACTCAGCAAACTGAGCAATTAAACAGGGGGCTGCGTGTGCAAAGAACTGAATATATTGAATTATTGAAAAAGAGATTTTCTGAGAAACGCAAGTTTATCCAGGTTGTTACAGGTCCGCGCCAGGTAGGAAAAACGACACTGATTCAACAGTTTCTCGAATCCTTTCCAAACCAGATAATCAATGCTTCTGGAGATGATATTTCCCCTGATCAAAGCAATTCTTTTATTTCAGGACTTTGGGACAGAGCCAGACTGATGTTGAAATCTGGCTCTAAGGAAGTTCTCATTGTTATTGATGAAACCCAGAAGATTACCGGCTGGAGCGAAACAGTAAAGAAATACTGGGACGACGACACACGGTTAAAAAATAATATCAAAGTCCTTCTGAGCGGATCTTCCCGGCTCCTTATACAAAAAGGACTGACAGAATCTCTTGCCGGAAGATATGAACTTATCTATGTCCCGCACTGGTCATATTCAGAAATGAAAGAAGCTTTCGGCTGGACTTTAGACCAGTACATCTATTTTGGAGCTTACCCGGGAGCGGCGGAATTCATTGAAGATGAAAGACGGTGGCGCACCTATATCAAAGATTCCATCATTATTCCGAGCATTACAAAAGATATTCTCTTTATGACAAAGGTTGACAAGCCCGCCCTGTTGCAGCAGCTGTTCGAACTAGGGAGTTTCTATTCTGCCCAGACTGTTTCATTTACTTCTATGCTGGGACAACTTAACGATGCAGGAAATACTACGACATTGGCTTCTTACCTTGAGTTGCTCGAGCAGGCAGGCCTTCTTGCCGGTTTGCAAAAATATTCCGGCAGTTTACTCCACACACGGGGATCAAGTCCAAAATATCAGGTTTTCAATAATGCCCTGATGACAGCACAGTACACTCTTTCCTTTGAAGATGCAAAAAAAGATCCGGCACTATGGGGAAGACTTGTAGAATCAAGCTGTGGAAGCCATATCGTCAGACTGCAGCAGTCATGTGACTATGAAAGCTATTACTGGCGTGAAAAAAATGATGAAATGGATTTTGTCATTAAATCAGGAGCTAACCTTGCTGCTGTTGAAATCAAAAGCGGATCCCGCTTTACCAATTCAGGAATAGCCGCTTTTAGGAAAATGTATCCAAAAGGAAAAACCTATGTCGTTTCTTATCAGGACGATCCGAGCGGACTTGCAATTCCGATGGAACAGTTTCTGATAACTAAACCTGACCTTCTTTGCAGCAAGTAAGTTTGGTTTGACGACCCTCCAAATTTTCCGGGTCGTAATGCGATTCTTTTTCCTTTTCCTGTTCGCCGTGCATCTGAGGTTCAGTCTGTGGAATACTTGACTTTTCTTGCTAATGCGCTATATTTCCAGATAAGTAGTTATCATTACTACCCGTCGAACGAGTTACTGCACCTTTTGTGTACTGATTCGTTATTTGGCTGACAGTTTTCTCTGTAAAGAGAATCTGATCAGCCATTTTTATTTTATTGAGTATATTGTTTTTGTCTTTTTCATGAGTAGAAATAGATATATGCATGTTATTGATTGAGACAACGACAGACATGATAATTTTATTATTGTCACCTTTTTTAAAAGACTTTATATATAAATGAGAGTTATCTTTTTTCTTCATCTCTTCTTTTTTCGATAATTACCATAGGATTCTTCAAAGTTTCAATAATTGAACCTGTAAGCTCTTCTCTGTTTTTCTCTTTCAGCTTTTTTAACTGATTTTCTCCGATTTTTACATTTTCAATAAGAGTTTTCATTTCTCCGCGAGGAAAGTATTTATTGTAATTATCTTCCGTAAGTGCTATTACAGGAAATTCCTCTGCTGTTTCATAAAATGCGTTACTTATGTCGGATTTTAGTTTTTCAAGATCTTCTTCTGAAATATCTTTTTTAGCATTCTGGTTGCCCTTCATTGTTTGACGACTCTCCAAATTTTCCGGGCAGTTATACCTGTCATTTTAATACGCATTCTGCACTTTACAACATTGCTGTCTGAGCAAGCTAATCAATGCCTGCACCACTCACCAAGCATTTCGTTCACTGTATTCTGAATCTCTTCCGCAGTTGCTGTGGCATCACCGCTCTTGAGTCCGGCTTTTGACGCAACGGAAAGCAGCTGCTTTATTCCGGGATTCTTTCCTTCGCCGTCGATTGTTGTTGCATGCTCGCCGCCGAGTGAATTGCTGTACGTAAGATCATACGCAGGAGCAAGCGCCCATGATTTTGTATCAGTGTCATACAGCCATGAAAAGTTCTTTGAGTGGTCATCGCGGTTGTGGGCAAATACATTGAAGCACATGCGGCGGTACAACTGTTCAAGTTCAGCGTAATTTTTTGTCAGCTGGAGCGTCAGCGTCATAAGCGTTGTGTAATCAAGATTAGGAACACGATGTGATGTTTCAAGCAGTGCCGATGCGGACACACAGTGAACTGGCAGCGGAACACGGTCAAATCTTTTTGTGCCGAAGTAGCCGGAACATTTTTCTGACAGAAACAGTTTTGTCTCTGTCATCACAATGCCGCACGCTTTTGCGCAGCGAGAATATGCGTATTCCTGTCTGCCGATTTCTTTTGAATCTTCCGATGAAGGAAATTTAATAATCCAGTGCTCGCCGTCTATCTCCGTCATAATTTTCGGACGCGCGCCGCCGGAAGAACCGCCCGCAGCAAAAAGATAATCAAGTCCTCTGCTCACATCAGACGAGAACAACGCAGCGCAGTCTGCCGCCACTTCATCAAGATCGACACGCGAATGAATCTGCTCCGACAGCACTTCCGCAGGTTCATACGAAAGAGCGCCCATGCCGCTGCTGCCAACAATCGCCAGCCGGTCAAGCACCGAAAGTTCATCAGGATTAATATGATTTTTTTGCAGAACGCGGTCTACAAGCAGACGACCCCAGCCGTCTGGCAGACTGTCATTGAACACACCGAACAGCCCGCCGAACGGTTCCCACTCAGGAATAAAAACGCGCTGCTCAAGCGGAAGCGAAAATGGTGAAATGGAAAATCCGTTTTCAAGCCATGGCCTGCAGTATTCAAAAGCCGCGAACCGGTGTTGATAAAGCGCAAGCGTTCCCACCTGCGTCTTTCCGCCACGGTCTCCGTTGTAGAAAACATCAAGCGTCCTTATTCTGTTCATCGATTAATTCCTTGAGCGAGGAGAACTGCTTTTTAGCAAACAGCGAATCAAAATCATTTTCCATACCAAGTGCAATGGCAATTTTAATAAGAGAGTCAAAAGCAATTTCGCCGGTCTGTTCAAAGCGCTTATATGAACCAAAACTCATTCCCGCCTTCTGCGCCGCCTGAACTTGCGTCAGATGCTGCTCCTTCCGTCTGAGCCGCACTTTGTCCGCCGTTTCCAAAGCGATCTGCGAAGCTGATTTCTGTGTAAGCTGTACCATAATTGCTCACATTTTAGCACTTATTGGCAAATTTAGCAACAATAGATAATATATGAACAGTTTACACTAAATGTAACCAAAGGTAAATAATGATTTTATTGACACGCTCTTGCACTTAGAGTACCGTGATTCATCATATAAAATATGACAACGGAGCACACACATGATTTCTTTTGAAAATGATTACTCAGAAGGATGCGCAGACGAGATTCTCAGCGCATTGAGCCGCACAAACAAAGAACAGCTTTCGGGCTACGGCGAGGACACGTATTCAAAAAGTGCAAAAGAAAAAATCCGTGCGTGCATCGGTGCGCCCCGTGCAGAAATTTTCTTTCTGAACGGCGGAACTGAAACAAACCAGCTCGTCATCAGCACAGTCCTTGACCAGTACCAGGGCGTGCTTGCCGCGCAGACAGGCCACGTAAATGTTCACGAAGCGGGCGCCATTGAAGCGACAGGACACAAAGTTCTTGCACTGCCCTCATACGATGGAAAAATGAAAGCAGCCGACCTGAAAAACTATCTCGCAACTTTTTACGCAGACGGCAATCATGATCACATGGTGTTTCCGGGAATGGTGTATATTTCTCATCCAACTGAATACGGCACACTGTACTCAAAATCAGAGCTTGAAGAACTTTCATCTGTCTGCCACGAAAACAAGATGCCGCTGTACATTGACGGCGCACGGTTAGCATACGGACTCGCAGCAAAAACAACCGATGTAACAATACAAGACATTGCCCGCATCGCAGATATTTTTTACATCGGCGGAACAAAGTGCGGCGCACTTACCGGAGAAGCATTAGTTTTCCCGAACGGCAATGCACCAAGCCACTATGTAACACGCATCAAACAGCACGGAGATCTTCTCGCAAAAGGACGGCTCATCGGCATCCAGTTTGATACATTGTTCACAAACGATTTGTATTTTGAACTCGGCAAACACGGCATTGAAACGGCAGAAATTATTAAGAACATGTTTAAGTCGCACGGCTACACATTCTATCTCGACTCACCAACAAACCAGCAGTTCTTCATAATAGACAATGCGAAACTTGAACAAATAGCGCAGAAAGTAAAGTACAGCTTCTGGGAAAAATACGATGACACACATACTGTCGTGCGTTTCGCTTCAAGCTGGGCAACAACAAAAGAAAATCTTGAAGCGCTCAAACGCATACTCGAACAAATAAAATAGGCTCGCAAGGCGATTTACTATGCCGATAAACATCACATGAACGATGCATCTGTAACTTAGATACGGTCATGAATCCCAGGTCGTTATGCATAAACATGCAAGCGCATCATGCATAATACCAATATTACTTATCAAATTATTTAATCCTCATGAAATCAGAATTTTTCCCTGCATGCGGCTTCATAGCTTTTTCTTGATTTCCAAACATAAACATAGTATACTGATTAAGTAATCACTTAATTAACTATTTTCTTAATCAAAAACCAGAGGAAATCCATGGACGATGTGAAACTGATTCATGTTATAACAGATGAAACAAGGTTCCGTCTGCTGCAGTTATTGATAAAACACCATTTTTGCGTAAAAGCTCTTTCCAAAAAACTCGGTATCAGTGAACCTGCCGTCTCACAACAAATAGGTATCTTAAAGCAGTATCAGTTGATTACAGGCGTGAAGATTGGCTACCAGATGCATTACCGTGTAAATTCGGAATTAATCTCATCTGCCATGGCGCATTTTTCAAAGCAAATGATGATGGTTCACGTATTGCCGGATCTTGTCCATGACACAGATTGTACCTGCGAATTTGAAGCGGAATGCAGAAAACGAGATGCAAAGCTTCTTGAGCAGCAAAAGAATGACAGATGATTATCTGATTCAGAAGAAACCATTAAGTGCGCTCCTGATTTTTTCATTGCCGATTATCATAGGAAATTTGTTTCAGCAGACCTATACGATGGTGGATTCAGCAATTGCAGGGCGATTTGTCGGGGAACGCGCGCTGGCAGCAATCGGGGCCTCCAATTCGCTGACCAATATTTTTATCTGTATTGCTATCGGAGGCGGAATCGGAGCCTCCGTTACAATCAGCCGGTATTTTGGTGAAAAAAACTTTACCATGATGAAAACGGCGATTAATACAGCACTGATTGCATTTCTCATCATCAGTATTCTGCTTGGTACCGCCGGTTTACTCTTCAGTCGAAGCATAATGATTGTATTGAATACGCCGGACGATACGCTTGATATGGCAGTTGTTTATTTGAATATCTATTTTTTAGGTATGCCTTTTCTCTTTATGTACAATGTGCTGTCATCCATTTTCAATGCACTTGGTAAGTCCAGGATTCCTCTGGCCTTTTTGATTTTTTCATCTCTGCTTAATATCCTCCTGGACTGGATTTCTGTCACGACATTTCAGATGGGAATCGCAGGCGTGGCATGGGCAACACTGATTGCGCAGGGAATTTCTGCTCTTCTGTCTTTTGTTGTCCTGAAAGCACAGCTCAAAAAAATCGGCGGCAGCAGTGAACAGGTATTTTCAAAAATAGAGTTGCTTACCATGTCCCGAATTGCACTTCCTTCCATTCTGCAGCAATCTACCGTTTCCATCGGGATGATGCTGGTACAGTCTGTCGTAAATGGTTTCGGCTCGGAAACACTGGCTGGTTTTTCAGCTGCTATGCGGATTGAAGCAATGTGTATCGTGCCGATGGCTGGCATTGGCAATGCTCTATCCTCTTATACCGCGCAGAATATCGGAGCCGGAAAAAAAGAACGTGTTGTTCAGGGTTACCATGCCGCAACAGGAATGATCATCGGATGTGCCATAATCATTTATGCTGCACTTGAGCTTTTTCACGGACCGATTATTGAACTGTTCCTCGGTAAAAGCGGTACAATGGCTGCAATACAAACCGGAAACAGCTACCTGCTGTTCATGGAATGGTTTTTCTGCCTGTTTGGTTTCAAAATGATAGTCGACGGTCTGCTGCGCGGAGCAGGTGACATGAAAATGTTTACAGTGGCAAACCTTGTAAACCTGACTATCCGGGTTGCACTCGCAATGACTCTCGCTCCTCGCTTTGGAATCGCATTTGTTTGGTATGCAGTGCCACTCGGATGGTTGGCAAATTGGATTATTTCCTTTGCACAGTACAGAACAGGCAAATGGCAGTCAAAGTCTGTTGTCAAAAGAGCAAACGCATAAATCAGAACTAGTCGAGCGTGTGATGCTGAAATAAAATGGACGACCCTCCAAATTTTCCGGGTCGTTATATTTCTATAATACGCTATCCTCTGATTCTTTTTGAGCTTTACTGACTTTTTCATGATTTGAAAATTCGTATTCAAGCCAAATGCTGCCTGAAGAAGAGGATTCTGCAAAAACAGCCATGTAAACGCCGGCTAAAGTATCAGGAAGAGTAGCTCCTTTCTCTGTAGTCCAAGATGTCATCAAAAATCGTTCTTTTTTTTCAATGCCGGACATCCAATCATCAGGATCATTCCATATGCTGCCAGGTAACAAATCATCTGTTCTGTCTCCTGTACCATATGCTTTGGTCAATGCAGTTTCCAAAGAATCGTATTTTTCTTGTACTTCTATTCCGTAACCGCTTGTCTCAATATCTGCACCAATGGCTTTTATATAATTTAATCCTTCCTTGTCATCAATCCATGCAACATATCGTGTAAAATAAGGATGCGGCTTTACCGGTGTAATAAGATATTTCCCTTCGTCAATTTTTACCGGTTCCCTTCCACCACATGCTGTCTTTACCTGTGCATACGTCATGCCTTTTTCCAATCCAAAGGGACCTGCAAAAATTGTAAAATAAGAACACAAAAAAAGAACAAAAACAAAAAGTAATCTTTTCATACTTACTCTCCTTACAGTGAATCATCAGAAGGTTTTACTTCACCATATTTCTGTTCTTTCATTTCCAGCTCGATTATGTTATCTGCAACCGATTTTACAGTAAACTGAACAACATCGGGACCTGTATATGCATTTTGACTTTGAACAAGTTCAATCACATCATTTTTTTTCACAATATAGGTAAAAGAAATTGGAAATACAGAAGCACCAATCCAATCACATGATGTAACCTGAAATTCAAACCATCCGTTTGGATAACCATTTGCCTGTGCAATTTTACTGATAAAGCATTTGCTACTGTCTCCGCCTTTGCTAGAAACCATAGGTGCACCTTTAGGAAAATACAGCATGCTGTCACCTGTTTTAAAAGTTTCTCCAAAGCAGCTGATCGACAACAAAACAAATGTTGATACAATTAAAATAACCCTTTTCATGATAAACACTCCTTAAGCAAAATTATGCTTAAATAAATTAAAAACTATTGTTCATAATAAAACAAGAGATGTGTCAAAGAATGATACACCTGATTTCCGCACAAAACTTTCCTTTTTCTCATTCTCTGTATTAAATCTTACTCTATTCCGAGCGCAATAATCTGCAGAATCTGGCCGGTTAGTTTGTTCAGATCGGTGCATTTTATGGAATCAGGATAAATCTGCTTAAGTGTTTCAAACGAGTCGTCGCCTCTGTTCTCATCAAGCGCTACACCGACTATTCTCGTACCGCGCTGAACAATTTTCTTTGCGCTCAGTGCTGAGTCTTTTACGGCTGCATAATCATGATATGGTTTTGCTTTGTCCGCTTCGTGGTCAGGTTCTCCGTCGGAAATAACAATAATAAGTTTGTTTGTGGCTGTCGTTTTTTTTGCGATATATTTTTCTGCCCACATCATGCTTATGCCGTCTCTTGTTCCTTCATCCGGTTCATACGTAAGAATAGAAAGGCAGTCCATTTTCTTTGCCTGAAAATCGAGAAGCACATTGTGCACGACATCATCTTTTTTGTACAGCGCGAGGTAATCTGCAATGCAGTGCTCTATATTCTGTTTTTTAAGCACTTCATGAAGAATGACGCACGATTCAATTGCCGCATGCTGTCGTTCTCCGCTCATCGAACCGGAACCGTCAATCATTATCATAACTGCAAGTTCCGGTATTCCTTTCTGCATAATATTTCTTTTCCAGTACCGTTTCTTCAGATCGCTGAATCGTGCCGATGAAATCGATGTACCAAAATATAATTTATCTTCTTCAACTTCCTGATCGCCGCTGATAATTGTGTTGAACCGTTTTGACCATGTATTAATTGTTACTGCATATTTGTCTGTTATTTTTTTATATGCTGACTCAAGTTTTCTGTCAGTGGCCGGTTTTACCTGATGTATTTTTATTCCTTTGTGAATGCCGCTCAAATCTAATTGAGATGCATCAATAGTTTCTACAACCGGTACGAGCGTTATCACAACTGTTGCTTTATCGTGCGCGTCGTGCTGCTGCTGAATAAATAAGTTCAACTCCTGAATTTCGCGTGATGTCAGTTTATTATTATGTCCATCTCCATTTCCGCGCTCAAACAGTTTTTTTGTAATTATGATTTCCTTTGGCTCGCTGCTGTTTCCCTGATCTTCAAAATAGCTTCCCTTGTGTGTTTTTTCGCCGGAACCGATTAATGCGGAAAGTGTTTTATCATCAGAAATTTTTTCACCTGCAGGAATTATGTCCTTAATAATTTCATATATTTCTGAACAAAGCTCAGCGCGGCGGCGAGCATTACCGCATATTACCGCTTCGTCTGCACATTGTTTTGCCTTTGTAAAATACTCCTTTATTTGTTCTGGTGGCGGGTCAAGCTCAATGAATGCATAATTGGCATACAGGGCAAGATAATCAAGGAACATGAAAAGTATATGCTCAGGCGGATCCGGCGTTTTTCTTTGAGCTTGTGATTCAGCTGTCTGTGGCACTGACGGCTGAACTGTCTGCGGTGCTTTCTTCAGTGCTTTGCCGACAATATTTTTATAGGACCGTTCAATGGTGCCTTCGCATTTAAAGTGAGAAGTCAGATCGAGAATACGATTACATTTTAAATAGAACGTCATGTTGTCATACAATGTAGCGCCGGCGTTTTCTATAAATGCATCCTCGATAATATTTTGTATCATTCGAACGGCAAACTGTTTTGGCTTTGTATCGAACCGTTTTATATCTGTAAGATACGAAGGGAATTTTGTATACAGGATATGAAGACTTTCGTGCAGTGTCTGCGCATGGGTAACAAACGCAAGCGCATTCCACATATTTTGAGAAAATTCCGGAGGGATACCTACATACTGTTCTACCTGCTGCAATGCTTTTTTGTCAGAAAATTTATGATTGTCAGCAGGATCAACGATAATGTTTTTTCCGTCGGTGTATGCCTGATTTTCATTTATAAAAAAAAGACGAACATCAGATTTTTCTGTTACAAACTGCGCATACATTTCTTCTGCAGATCTGTTTTCCGCAGTCTGGAACAGCTTGAGAATTTCTCTTTCTTCTTTCGTGAACTTTTCTTTCTGCATAGTCTACCATGCATACAGTTCTATGAGCGACCTTATTGCCTTTTCAAACGCTCTGTCTGACTTAGCAATAGGAATAAGCGCCTGCTCTGCGGCAGATATATATCCCTCGTACTTTGCAAGACGCACCCAGTTCTCAAGATTGCGCGGAGAAATAACATAATCAAGCTCATCATTTTGTATTTTCGCTTTTATTTTATGATACACGCTCACTACTTTTTCAACACAGTCTTTGCATTCCGGTACGCGCGCAGCGAGCATGGAAGAAATAGCTTCGTCACTCAATTCATCAAGCTCGATGATTGCATTGAATCTGTTGTAGAGCGCCTGATTAAGTTCTTTTGTTCCAAAGTACCCCATGTTCATCGTGGCAAAGAAACGGAAATTATTATTCCGCTTAACAATTTCTCCGTTATCAAGACGAACAAAGCCGTTGTCATCAAGAAGTGAATTCAAAAATGCAAGATGCTGTGGCTTGGCAAAGTTTATTTCCTCAAACACGACAGCTCCGCCTTCTCTGATTGTCTTTGTTACATACGATTCGCTGAATACAATTTTGTCATCTTTAGGAATATATTTTCCCAGCACAAATTCATCGAGATTTTCTGTACAGTTCACCGTCTCCATAACAGGAAGACCAATTGCGCTGCACATCAGCTTGCAGCCTATTGTTTTACCGGTACCTGCAGGCCCGTGAAGAAGAACAGCGCGCGCATCGCCTGCGACGAGAGCATTGCATACAGGTTTTAGTTTTTTATCCATCACAAACTCAGCGCCAAGGGAAGGAATAAGCTCATCATACGCATGGCTGAATGTTCCCTTTTCAAATTTTTGAATTGTCATGTCGTTTAGTTTTTTTGCTTTTGCATTCCTGTTCCGGCTGACTGTTTCATACTCGTCGCTCAGACAAATAAATTTTTCTTCCGCAAGATGAGAAACAGGCTCAAAATATTTTAGATTGCTATATGAAATATGATATTCTTCGTCTTTGTGCGCCTGATACAAATCCTCATGAATTCTAACAAACCGTTCTACCGTTGGATTTTCGCAGTAGTCAAACACAAGCTGCTTGTATTCAGAATCAGTTTCCATTTCGCGCACAAGGCAAAGCAAAAAGATAGGCAGATACTGATAATAAGAAATCGTCTCATCCCTTTTTCCCTGTAGAAAAACGCCGTCCTTGTCATATGCGGCAACGGTAATCATATTTTGCCATCCAAGCACTGCTTTGTAAGAATACACATCTGCTGGAACAATACCATTGCGCCGCCACGTATCGCCAAGATGAATTTCTGCATAATAACCGATAAGCAGGGAATCTTCCGTATTGTTAGAATCATTAATGTAGACAGCCTGATACAAAGAGCCGTCCGCAATATCCGGACCTTTTTTTGTCTTCGAATTAAACATCATTTGAAACAGAGTAATTCCCTCGCCGATTGACTGAGCAAGACTCGTTGTTCCTTTATAGCTGTTATTATTCGGATGTACATAATACTGCGTCACATCAGAAAGATGTTTGAAAGAAAACGCTTTAAAAATCTCAGGCTTATGTCTGCGATAGTTTGAAAATGCCAGTCTGAATATCTTTTCGTTTGCAGGACCCCACTGACTAAAGAATGCGTATTCAGTTGAATCATCCCACGAAGAAAAGTCAGGCGGCATGCCATTGTCTACAAACGTGGTGCATAGATTATTAATTTCTTTTTTATCAGCTTCAGAAAGAGGAAGCGTATAATCCTTGAGATATTGTTTTGTCTGTGTTTCGTTAGAAGCAAACTGAATTATATTTTTTTCTGCCGGTGCCCAGACATCGCAAATAAAATGAAGAAACATCTTTTCATCGCTGTCATCTTCAGCAATATATTTATCGTCGCTGTCGGTATTATCATCGTCATCAAACACTATGTTCACATTAAAACCATAGCGGCGGTCATTGAGAAAACCATCGCTGTTAAAACTAAGTATTTTTCCTTCACTATCGTCATCGAGTGTAATTACCGGGTCATCATTTTTTTTATTGTAGTATTGTTCCGCAATCTGCATGATAAGCTCAAACAGCTGTTTGCCCGATGTAAGATCTGTTGCGTCTGCAAGCTTGTCCTCGCCATCAGACGGTGAATAGATATTGTAAGAAAAATCCATAACTCTGCCTCCGAAGAAGATATGACAAGTATAAAGCTATGGGTGTGTCAAAGAATGACACACATAATAGAAGAAATCAATAATTGTTTAATCCTGGCAATTCTGTTTCTGTAAACCCAGCTGTCTGCTCAAGTCCAAGCGTGCCGCAATAGCGGTTGCCGGAAAACTCGATGCCTGTGCTGTCGCCTGTAAATATCGGATTTTTCTTATTGACGAATATATTGTTTTCCCATGTATTGCCAGACGCATCGCCGCACAGTTCTATGGAAGAGCCTCCGTTGAATGTGTTGCCGCTTACAACAATCCGCTCGTGATTATGCACGCCTGATACCGGAACATATTTTACCGGCGCCGTTATTTTTCCGTCACCGCAGTCTTCAAAATAATTATTTGTGCATGTAATGTCTGATGCATTTTTTATTCTGATGCCGCCGGAGCGGACAAATTTATTTCCATATGCAGAATTATTATTTCCGTTGCGGAAGCAGAAATTTGCATGCATGTTGTCGCTCATCGTATTGTATCTGAGTGTATTTCCGGCGCTCTTAACAGAAATTACCTCGCTGTCTCCGCCGCCCGTGTCTGTAAAAAAACAGTATTCTACGACTGTGCCGCAGTTGTATGATGACGGCTTGCCGTTTGTAATTCTAATGCATTCATTTCCATTGTCACCGCCGCTGCCGCTCATGTGCTTGAACGAACAGTATCTGATAACAGCATTGTTCGGCTCACCGTCTTTTCGTGTTTCTATGTGGATAAGATTTCCTTTCGGCGCGTTTGCTGGCTTGTTCTCAAAGTTGCATTTAGAAATAACATCGCGTCTGCCCGCAAGCGAAATATATTTCTTGGCAGAGTAGCCGCTGAAATTCAGTTCTGAAAGCGAATCATCGTCACCGGTCACTGTAATAACAATGCCGTCATTTGCTCCGGACGTAAACTGGAATCCGGAAAATGTAACACTATTGCCAGAAATAATAACAGATGTATGCCCGTTCAGATATACGCTTCCCGAAGTTTCTGCGCACACAGTAACGTTATTGCACAATATGGTGAATGATGAATCTTTATATGTGCCCGCAGAAAAAATTACTGTGTCACCGGGCACAGCTTTTGCAATCTCCGATCGTATGCGGGATGACGGCGTTACAAAAATATCGTGCGCAAAGCATGACGCGGATGAGATTATTAATAAAATTGCAAGACGAAACAAAATTTGTTTCATGCTGCAAGTGTACCATTCTTTCTCGCATAACGACATAATAAATTTATTACCGTTTTGCAGGATACACCGTATATACGTTTGGAATAGCCGTACCACCGCCACTCTGTGTCTGTATGTATTCAACAACAACTTTGTCCGGACCAACGACAACGCGCATATATCCGGCTGACGGAAGAAACACACCCTGTGTATAACCGAAGTCTGTGGCGTCATTCACACTGTTACCCGGCGTTCCCGGCTGCGGCACGAGCTGATAAACAATGCCGTCCTTCTGCTGCTCAGCGTAAAAGTGATCGTGCCCGTGGAAGACGATTGTGACACCGTATTTGACAAGCAGATCATGTATCGGCATATCCCAGCCGGGTCGCATCGATGCAAATTCATTTTTACCGTCTGAGCCGAGACCGCCCCACTCGTAGTATGAAGCTGTTTCAGCACCGCCGCGACAGTCTTTGTCTATGCCGCTTACTATGTTGTGGATGAATACAAATTTGAATGGCGCTGTGCTTGACGCAAGTGTCGTCTTGAGCCAGTCGTACTGCGTCCTGCCAAGCGTCGGTGCCCAGCCGCCGCCTCTGCCTGCAGACTGTGTGCTGTATGCATACGGATCGAGCACGATAAAGAGCGCGTTTTCCTGTGTAAAAGAATAATAATTTCCTTTGCCTGAATTAATAGACACATCGTGGTTGCCAGTTACCTGATGAACGGGAATCGGCGCGAACTGCGAAAAATAGCGCGACACAATATCAGTGCGCTCTTTGATTTCTGCAGAAGTTTTTGCAAGTTTTTCAATCATCGTCGTATCACCCAAATCAATGAGAAACGAAGGCTTTGCACTGATGATATTCGACACTGTCTGCGAAAGAAGCACAGTATCCGTGTTGTTATCAAAGTGCGGATCAGCTTCAACGGCGAACGCGAATCCGCCGGCAGGAACAGGTGCAGGTGATGATGCAGAAACCGCGCCGACACCGACAGCAGCTGTGCTGCCGGCGGCTGACTTTGCTTCTACTGTTAATTTTGCACTTTGTTTTTTTCCGCCAGTTTTTTTTGTGCCGGATGTATCTGTCTTTTGTTTTGACGCTTTATCACCGCCGCTGTTTTTTGTTGTGTCATTCAGGCCGTACTGCGAAAGATCGTCCTTTGCTGCCGCGAGTATCGTAAGTTTGTGATTCGCATCTACGGTGTAACTGTACACAACGCCTGTTGTCTGCGCGCCCGATGCGACAAGATAATTTCTGTTGTAATCGACTCGAACAGTATCCGGCGAAACACTGATGTTCAAAAATTCTGAATTGAGCAGCACATCTCCGGTAAACGATTTGAAGTTGTTCTGATGGTCGGCAATCTTTTCAGCTGGCTTAGGAATCGTCTGATACACAACGCCGTCGACAACTTCGCGCGCAAACAAATGATCATGTCCCTGAAAGAAAATCGTTACGCCAGTGTCTTTCATTATCTGCTGAATCGGTTTTCCCCAGCCGGGCCGTTTCTGGTCAAAAAGATAGTTCCCTTTCTGGTCATAGCCGCCCCACTCGTAAAGTTTTGCAATTTCCGCACCGCCGCGCATGTTGCCGATTGCATGATGCGCAAAGACAAATTTGTATTTTGCCCTGCTTGTCTCAAGTGTTTTGCGGAACCAGTCGTACTGTGTTTTACCGAGCGTCCATCCCCATCCGTCGCCTTTGTTGTCCCCGGTCGCACCGTTCGAACTGTAGCGGTACGGGTCAATTGAAACAAACAGCGCATCTCCCCAAGTGAACGCATAATAATTTTCAGGATTACCGAACAGCGCTTCTTTTTCGCTGTTGCCTGAATAATAATCGTTCGGCTCAGGATTTGCATAATAGGTAAGACGCGCGATTGTGCTCATCGCAGCAGGATTTGTTTTTGTGCCGTCAAGAAGCGCACCGTATTCACTTTCGTGATTTCCAATTGTTAAAAAAAGCGGAGCATTGCATGCTGCGATGCTGAAATACGGAAGCTGCTCAGTAAACACATCGTCTACTTTTTTTTGCGTAAGAGAAGTGACATCAGTACCGCCGTTATCAATCAGAAAAGCATCGCCAAGATCAAATACAAAGTCAGGATTCAGCGAGGCCATATTATTCATATTCTGTGTATACAGGTCGTGGTCGGCCTTATTAAGAAGATGCGAGTCTGACTGCACCGTAAAATTGAACGGCGTACCTGCTGTCTTTGGCATCTCAAAGTGATACGTCTGCGTGCGGTTGTACGAATCAGCCGATGCGCCGATATTTACCGATGTGCCCGAAGATGCAAAGCACACGGCGTAATAATATCTGCGTCCGGCAGAAAGGTTTTTCATCACGAGGAACGCAGGCTTTGACAATGACGACAGCGCTTCTTCGGTCCGCTGCGAAAGTGTATCAGGTGACGAACCGTATGCGATGTACACACGGCTTTCTTTCTGCGCACAGATATTGGCTGTCATTGTTGTCGTTGTCGGACGCGCGAGAATAATTGAGCCGTCAAATGTTCCTCTCTTTAATAGTGAGCCGCCCGGCACATTGTTCTCCACCTCATCTCCATACATACGGCTTGGAGCAAGCAGGCAGAACATAACAATAATAATTGTCTGTATTAAATAAATAATCCCGACGCACAGTGAAGTTTTTGATTTAATAGTCATTTCTTTACTCCTTCCGCGCCGAATCCCTGCGGTACGGTGTATGTTCCGGCGTCTGCAGGAATTGTCCCTGCTGAAAATAAATAGCTGTTGTCCGGCAGCTGCGGCGTATCAATTTCATTTGAGAACAGGTACAGTCCTTTAGGCACCGCGTCCAAACCGCGCAGTGTAACAAGTGCCGCCCGCTGTGAATCAGTAAGCGTTGCATTCACCTGTGAGAAACGCTGTGCATAGAGACTCGAAATTGAGCCGTCAAGATAACCGTACCGTCCGATAAGCGAATAGACTTTTTCTTTGTCGATTGTGCCGCCGGTGAGCGCTTTGCGCAGTTCCTGCGAAACATCCGATCGGATTTGCGCTATTTCCGCAAGCGCGTCTTTCTGTTCGGTAATAATTGACTCAATAAGCGCACGCTGTTCAGAATTCAGTACGTCCAGAAATTCTTTTCCTTTGTCGCCGGTAACAGCTGTCGAAATAAAGTAATCGGGATTGTTCATCGCCTGATAGTCTTTCATAAAAAATCCGCCAAAGTATGTGCCGTGGCGTTCCGGACAGAAATAGACATCTGCGGTGCTACTTCCCTTGTACCATGAAAAAAATTCGCTCGCATACGTCATCACAGCGGTGTACTCGGCGTTAGTAAGTCCGCGCTTTATTGTTTCGTCTTCAGAAACATCAGGCCATGTTGCAAAATTATTAAACTGCATTTTGGCAAGATATGCTTTCTGTTCGTCTGTAAGCGATGCAGCTATTTCACCGTCAATAACTGCGCGGTTATAGCTCAAGTCTGCATCGAGGCAGTACAAGTGAGACACGTACTGCGCGCATGAATCCCTGTTAAGACCCGCACGGCCTTCGAGACTCTGACGGAATGCATTCATCAGCGGATAGCGGTTATACGCAAACTGCGTGTACACGGGCGCCTGCTGTTTTGCGAGCGACACGAGCTTTGCTTTCTGATCGTCATTCAAAATAAAGAGCACATTATTTGCAACACGCGTAAGAAACTGTGTGTTATGACCGTAGCCTGCGGTGTCAACGTCGCGCATATATTGGAATCCAAAAAAATCAGCTACTTTTCCCGGCGGCATGAATGTGTCTGCTCCCGCGCTTCCGGTAATAAACGCAAGGCCTGAAAATGAAATTGTGGAAAGCTGCGCGTTGTCGCTCATCGCCTGTGCAAGCGTATAGTTTGCCGCGGGATCTTTCACAGCCTGATTCTTTGCCGCCGGTATTTTCTCCGCAAATATAAAAGCGCCCGATGCAAACAGCGCTGCTGCGCACACAATTGTTTTTTCATACTGCATGATGTTCATAAAGAACCTCCTGTACACATCTCCGGTGTACAACAGCATTTTTATACCGGTATATGAAATCCTCGTGAAATCATACTTTTTTTTCAGCAGAATTCTTCGGAAGTGAAATAGTGAATTCGATTCCTTCATCAGCAGTACGCGCAGAAACAGTGCCGCCGTGAAGCTGCGCTATCGACTTTACAATTGCGAGTCCAAGACCGTGGCCGCTGTTTTCTCTTGTACGCGCTTTATCGAGCCGGTAAAATTCATCAAACAGTTTTGGCAATTCATCTTCCGGAATATGTTCGCACGTGTTGTATGCGCTTATACTAGTAAAACCGTCTGATGCTGATGCGCTCAGCCGTATTATTTTTTTGTCATCAGTATATTTGAGCGCATTTGATACAAGATTGCTTGCAGCAAGAAACACGAGTTCATAATTACCATGCAGTTCGAGTGCGCCGCATTCCGCAAAAGTAAGCGACATCCCCTTTGCAAGCGCTTCCTCTGAAAACCGTTCGCGCAGATCCGCAAAGAGGCCATCGGCAAGAAACGATTTTACGTCAGCAAGCACATAATTTTTTGCAGAAAGCTGCGAGAGCATGAGCATGTCCTTAACAAGACTGTCCATTCTGTTGCATTCAGCAACAATGACGTTAAGATACAGATTCTTTTTCTCGTCTGTATCTGCAACTCCATACTCAAGTCCTTCGGCATATCCTTTAATAACGCCGATCGGAGTCTTGAGTTCGTGGGATATGTTCCGCGAAAGTGTCTTTTGGAATTCGATGTCTTTCTTTAGTCCGTCGATACTGTCTTTTAATTTGTCAGAAAGCGAGTTGATGCTGCTGCCGAGCTGTCCGATTTCATCTCTTGTGCGCACAGTCACGTGGCGTGAAAAATCGAGTTCTGCAATGCCGTGCGTAATATCGTTCATCTCGACGATAGGCTTAGTCATTCTGCCTGAAAATCTGAACATCACGATACTGCCCGCAGCTAACGCGATAATACCTACAATCAGATAAAACCGCACGGCGATGCGCGCACTTTGCCGGAGCGCTTCAAGAGGCTTCGAAAGAATAACGATTGCTCCGGGAGTAGACGCGCAGATATACACAAGGCGCGGCTTTTTCCCTGCTTCGTCGTCAGTCACATACAACGGTTTCTTAGTAATATTTCTTCCTGCTTTTGAAATCATACTGGCAAGGCCTTTTGGAAGACGGTGATTTTCTATTTTCCGTGCATATGACGCTGCTGTAATGGTGCCAGCCTCATCAGTTATCATCACAGAGATTCCTTCTGTGCGGTCAATGTCTTCGATGAGCAGCTGCACACTGCCTGCGGAAGATTCGTGGCTGCTCTGTGCAAGCGAAATACGTTCGGCAGCACGTGCAAAAAGTGCGCGGTTGCTGTATTCATAATACGGCTCAAGCAGAAAAAGCTGAAGCATAGCACCGAAAATAATAAATGCTGCCATCACTGCGGTAAACGCAACAAACAAGTTAATCCGTATGCTTTGTTTCATTGTCCGCCTCGAACATATAACCGGTGCCTCGTACTGTCTGAATATACGAACCGCATCCGCCGAGTTTTGCACGCAGCATTTTTATGTGCGTGTCGATAGTGCGTCCGTCGCTGTCGGAATCATATCCCCATATTTTGTTGAGAATCTTTTCCCGGTCGAGCACGATGTGCTGATTCTTCATAAGATAGACAAGAAGCTGAAATTCCTTATTATTCAGACTGATTTCTGTTCCGGCAGCAGTCACTTTGTGCGCGGAAATGTCGACGGTAATCAGTCCCGCAGAAACTACTTCATTCTGCCCGCGCTGTGTGCGCCGGAGAAGCGCTTCTATGCGCGCGGTAAGAATCGGATACGAAAACGGCTTTGCAATATAGTCGTCTGCGCCGCTTTTTATACCTTTCAGTTCATGTTGCTCGTCACCAAGCGCCGTCAGCATAAGAACGCTTACATCGCTTTTTTCGCGTATCTGCGCAAGCACGTCCCAGCCGTTTACGAGCGGCATCATCACATCGAGAATACACAGCGAAATATCTGTGTGAGAAAAAAACTGATCGAGCGCGTCGCGTCCGTTTACTGCGGCAATCGGTGTATACCCAAGTTTCGCAACAATATCGCAGAGCAGATTTCTGAGCATCGGATCGTCATCGGCAATCAGCACGCATACTGCCATAGGTCATTTCTCCCTTACTCAACAAGTATACAGGGGAATGTGAAATCCGTGTGAAAATAAATTATTTGTATTTTCTTTGATTAGGTGCATTCTTACATATTGACGTTTATCTATATGTTTTGTATATTCAACGCATAGATACTTGTCTATACGAAATATAGCACAGCAGATAATCGCGGAGGAACAATGGATTCAGATCAGGCAGCAGCAGTCTGCAAAGCGCTTGGCGACGAAAATCGCATGGCAATAGTACAGTCACTCACTGACGGCGAACAATGCGCATGTAAGCTTCTTGAAAAATTCAGCATTACACAGCCGACACTTTCGCATCATATGAAAATTTTGTGCGACTGCGGTCTCGTCGACTCACGCAAAGACGGCAAATGGACGTACTACTCGCTCAACTGCGCGATGTTCAAAGAATTTAAATCGTTTATCGGGGATATATCAAAATGAGCAATAATTTTTTTATGACACAGGTTCTCGGCATGAAATGGCTGAATGACCTTATCGCCAAATTACTTTCGCTCACCGGGCTCGACATGACTTCACGGCTCGGCGGAAGCATTCAGTTCTTTCTGTACGATACGATAAAAATCGTCGTGCTGCTCTGTGTGCTTATTTTCATCATCTCATACATCCAGAGTTACTTCCCTCCGGAAAAAAGCAAAAAAATAATGGGCAAATTTCATGATATCTGGGCAAACTGCATCGCAGCGCTGCTCGGTACCGTCACACCGTTCTGCTCGTGCTCGTCTATTCCGCTGTTCATCGGCTTTACAAGCGCAGGGCTTCCAATTGGCGTTACGTTCTCGTTTCTTATTTCATCACCGATGGTCGATCTCGGCAGTCTCGTGCTGCTCATGAGCATATTCGGCGTAAAAGTTGCCGTGCTGTATGTACTGTTCGGTCTCATCGTTGCAGTCACAGGCGGAACAATCATTGAGAAGCTGCACATGGAAAAATACGTCGAGGATTTTATTCGCAATGCTTCTGCCGTATCGATTGATTCACCTGATCCCACGCAGAAAGAACGTGTTGCATTTTCCGGAGAGCAGGTTGCTAGTACGCTCAAAAAAGTGTTCCCGTATATTCTCGCCGGTGTTGCCATTGGCGCAGTAATTCACAACTGGATTCCTGAATCATGGGTTGAAAAAGTCCTCGGCAGCCACAACCCGCTTGGCGTTGTGCTCGCAACAGTCATCGGCATTCCTATGTATGCTGATATTTTTGGCACTATTCCTATTGCAGAAGCACTGCTCGGCAAAGGTGCACAGCTCGGCACAGTGCTCTCGTTCATGATGGCCGTTACCACGCTGAGCCTTCCGTCGATGATCATGCTACGGAAGGCAATAAAGCCGAAGCTGCTCGCACTGTTCATTGCAATCTGCACTATCGGAATTATTATTGTAGGATATGTATTCAACGTACTTCAGCCGTATGTTGTGTAAATGAACTTGTTCATTATTAATTTTACTATTGCTGATTATTAAGGAGTTATATCATGAGTATTTTTAATTTTGGAAAAAACAAAGAGCCGGCAAAAAAAGAATCTTGCTGCTGCGGTGCAAAGAATGTTACTGCAGACGACATGGCAAAAGCGTCGTTCACTGCAAAGAATGACACAACCGGCGTCAAAGTGCTTGGCTCAGGATGCGCAAAATGCCAGGCGCTTGAGAAGGCAACCGTCGAAGCGCTCGCTGAGCTCGGTATGGATACAACTGTTGAACACGTGACCGACTTTGCGCAGATTGCTTCCTACGGCGTAATGAGCACACCGGCGCTTGTTGTCAAAGGAAAGGTCGTTTCTTACGGACGAGTTCTGACTAAGGATGAAGTAAAAACTATTCTTGAGAAAGTTTTAATATCCTGCTAAGCTCAGCAAATAGTTTTTTCGGCTCGATTGGTTTAGTCACATATCCGTTCATTCCAACGTTACGCGCTTCACGAACACTGTCATCAAATGCATCGGCAGTCATCGCAATAATTGGTACTGCCTTTGCATCAGGACGGTCAAGCGAACGGAGTTTTTTTGCTGCTTCGTAGCCGTCCATAACTGGCATTCGTATATCCATAAGCACAACATCATAATAATTTACTGACGAAACAGAAAAACGTTTTATACCGGCAGCGCCGTTTTCGGCAATATCTACAATCATTCCCTTTTCATTCAAAATTGATTTTGCTATTTCCTGGTTCAGCGGATGATCTTCACAAAGGAGGACGTGCTTTCCAACAAGAACTGTTCCGTCAGATACATTGCTTTCTTTCGCAGATACAGTATGTTCTTCCGCAGAAACACTCACGGTGTCAAACCCAAAGTCAAGCGTAAATGTTGTACCGTGGCCAATCTTACTTTGGACTGCGATTCTTCCGCCCATCAAGTCTACTAGTTTCTTAACAATTGAAAGACCAAGCCCGCTGCCCCGCTGCTCAGAAATATCATTGCGTCCTTCCTGCGAGAACGGTTCGAACAAATGTTCCTGAAATTCGCGGCTCATGCCAATACCTGTATCTGCTATCTGATGCTGAATCGACACGTGATTTTCCGCAATCTGCTTTCCAGTTATTGTATACGTTATCGTTCCATTTTCCGGTGTAAACTTAACTGCATTCGAAAGCAGATTAAACAGCACCTGGTTTATACTGTTTTTATCAACAAGCGGCACACTTGTAATATCAATTATTTCTGTCAGAACAAATTTCAAATTCTTTTCTTTGCAGAGCGGACGTATTACAGCATCAATATACTCATTGAATTCCTGAGCAGGATACGGCTCAGGATGAAATTCTATTTTACCGCTTTCAACTTTAGACAAATCAAGAATATTATTAATAAGTTCCAGAAGGAATTTTGCTGATGTATTTATTTTTGCAAGACAGTCTGCAGTATATGGCGGATTTTTTTGTTCCTGTGCCAGATACGCCATACCGATTACACCGTTAAGCGGCGTGCGCATATCGTGGCTCATACGCGAAAGGAAGTCTGACTTTGCAGCGTTCGCAAGATCAGCTTTATGGCGAAGCTGCTTTTCAAGTTCAAGCTGCTGTCTCATTTTAAGCTGGATCTCCGTTTCATCAGACTCAATGACAAGCACCGTATTTTCATCGCCGTCAATCCGGTAGTGCAAAAATTTTCGGTACGAGTATTCATTCCGGCTGCTTGCAAATTTTTCTTTCAGTGTAAACTCATAGCTGCCGCCATTTTTTTCAAGTTCATTTTTCATATATTCAGGCGAAAGGCGCGACTCATAATCCTTTTTTGTCTCTTCATCCATGTGCCGCATAGATTCTTCACAGAACTTTTGAAAACTGCACACCGCGCCGCGCGTCGAGAGGAAATGCTTGTATTCGTTTGGAAGAGACTCTCCCAGAAAAACTGCTTCAAACAAACCCGTGTCCAGATGAATGAGCGCTACAAGGTCAAAACTTCTGCTCGTAATAATTTGGAATATTTGATCATACAATACTTGCTTTGATAAATCGAGAGAATAAGCAATCCCTTCTATGTCATTAGTTTCAGGATTCTGAATCATCTGCACACAGCTGAATACCGTGTGCTGTTTCGAATCACAACCAATGTAATGATATTTTCGTTCGTATCTTGCAGTACCTTCGTGAAAAACTTCAAGGAGCGATTTTGAATAAAACATTTTAAACGCAGCGCGATCATCTTTATCAGGAACATGTTCGAGCATCTTTTCTGCGAGTGTATCCCATTTATGTGTTTTTTCTGTAATGCCAAAGAAAGTGTCACCATGGATTTCTGCAAAATAATTATTCTTCGACAGATTGAATCTGAGCACACCAACAGCATTCGGCACCACAAGAACCATGTCGTGAAGCGCTCGTTCGTACCTCGTCTGTTCCTTTATCCGTTCCGCATCACGCATCAGCGCATTTGACGCAGAATACGCAAGCGCAAGAATTGTTGAAGAAGAATTACCTATCATTTTAGCATCAGGGTTATCGACGCCAATAAATCCAGAAAGTTTCCCGTTAAAAAAAAGAGGCGCTTCCATGTAGCTGTGGATTCCCTGCTTTATCATAATTTCATACTCATCGGAATATGAGTTGCGGATATGCTCAATGTCAGACTCTACGACAGCTTCTTTGCGAAGAAATACAGGACTCCACCGGTCCATATAATGAATATCAACATTCTGCAAAATTGAAATTTGAGGACTTACTTTTTCTGTACACCATTCATTCGTATTATTAAGTTTTTGACCGCCACTGCTCAAGCTAAAAACGTAAGAACGGTCTGCATGATAATATGTTCCGATGTCTTCAAGTATTTGATTTATTCGTTCATCGATGGCGCCGTTGCCATTCAAAGTTTTCACGCAGTCTGCAAGAAGATGCTGTTCTGCAAGCGCATTTTTTAATTCACGCTGACGGCATTCGCGTTCGGAAATATCAATAGCAATTTCAATTCGGGCTCGCCGTCCTTCAAAACGTATCTGCCGGTCCTGAAGTTGAAAATACGTGCCAAGCTTTTCATTGAAGTGGTCCCATGTACACGTTTCGCCATTTTCTTTCAAACAATTGTTTTTGCAGAATGGACAGACTGAATCTCGCCCCTGAAGGACTTCATAACATTTTTTTCCGCGGTAATCAGAGCTTAACCCAAGAATATTTCTTCCCGTTCTGTTTACAAACAGAAGCTCACATGTATCCATGTCTGCGATGTAAACTGTCTGATCTATTTCATCCAGAATATCAGGAGTCTGAATAAATCCCGCATGATTCATTAGTTTTTCTGCTCCCCGAATAAAAAAAATTAATAAGTCGTTTAAAGGATACCACCTGAATTGAGAAAAAACAACAAAACAGTAATCGGCACTATGACATTGAATATTGCTTTTCTGAAATTACATGAGCAAACAATAATTAACTTGTGCTAACTTATCCGTTATGGTACTCTTTATTCGTTAAAACCCGTGAGGGAGTAGCAAGCGTTCTGTATGAACGCAGCAAGTCAACATACTGGTCATTCGCTTGAACGATCTGGCTTGTTTTAAATTGCGAGACTCATGTATAACTGAAAGCTATACATGAAGTCTGAATTGAATATGATTTTTGACCCAGGTACAGCTCAGCTGCCTGGGTTTTTTATTTTAAATTTGAGTATGCTGCAGTCTGCAGCAAACGGAGTCGTGTATGGATTTACTTTTTTTTCTTAACAGCGTTCTTCTTGGCGTAGGACTTGCGATGGACGCTTTTTCTGTATCCATAGCCAATGCGCTGAATGAACCGGAAATGCGCCGCAACAAAATGTACGGTATTGCTGGAACATTCGGTTTCTATCAGTTCGCAATGCCGATGATAGGCTGGGTTTGTGTTCATACAATTGCAGAGCGGTTTGAATCATTCCAGAAATTTATTCCGTGGATTGCGCTCATTCTTCTGTTGTACATCGGCGGTAAAATGATTATTGAATGCATACGCGAATGCAAATCAAAGGACAGCAGCGATGACAAACCGTGCGGGAGAGGTGTTCTCACATTCGGCACTCTGATGATTCAAGGAATTGCAACTTCGATTGACGCGCTTTCCGTCGGATTTACGATTGCAGAATACAACGTTCTCTCCGCACTTGTTGCGTCATTCATAATTGCAGTTGTTACATTCATCATCTGTATGATCGGACTCCTGCTTGGCAGGAAAATCGGCGAAAAGCTTTCCGGCAAAGCAGAAATATTCGGCGGCATTATTCTGATTGCAATAGGCATCGAAATATTTGTAAAAGGAATTTTTTGATTTTCAGACTATAACGCAGTATATTTAAAAAGTAATTCAGGAGGCAATACGCTATGAATGAAGTCCTTAAACAGATTGAAGAGAGACGGAGTGTTCGGAAATATAAGAGCGACATGATACCAGACGACATCATTGAACAGATTGTAAAAGCAGGCACATTTGCCGCAAGTGCTAAGAACACACAGTCAACAATTATAGTCGCCATTACAAATAAAGAAATCAGAGACAAGCTTTCAAAGGTAAACGCACAAATTAACGGTACAAACAATGATCCTTTCTACGGAGCGCCTGTCGTTCTTATCGTTCTTGCAGACAGAAGCTGGAAAAACCGTGTGTACGACGGAAGTCTCGTAATGGGAAACCTGATGCTTGCAGCGCATTCTCTTGGAATCGGCAGCTGCTGGATTCACCGTGCAAAAGAAGAATTCGATCTCCCGGAATGGAAAGAATGGCTTAAAAGCATCGGTGTGCAAGGTGACTACGAAGGAATCGGCCACTGCATATTAGGATATACTGACGGCGAATACCCTGTGGCAGCTGCCCGGAAAGACAATAGAGTATATTACGTAAAATAATTCTGTTTCTTTTTTATACGGCGCTTATTCCATTCTTAACAAGAGACAGACGGTTCATTTATTTTGATGAGCTGTCTGTCACAATCATTAATAATTTTTTAAATACATCATCAGCGTATGTCTGTTTTATTTGATGACGGGTCATACCAGCGACATCAAGATTAACATGGAAAAGATGAGAAGTGTCTCCGAATACGATGCAGTAATATGCTTCGCCTTGCACGCTGTCACTGTTGTTTGGATCGATGTTGCCTGTCGTTCCTGTTATCCCTATTGCTATCTTTGTGCCGAATGAACGCTGAGCTGCTTTTGCCATTGCTTCTGCACACTCACTTGAATACACACCGTATTTTTCAATTATGTTGCAATCAACACCTGCTGCTTCTTTGGCACTGTTTGAATACGTTACGTATCCGCCAAAAAATATTTGCGACGCGCCTTCCGTATCAGTTATCATTGATGCAATTAATCCGGACGTGCAGCTTTCCATTGTTGTGATTGTAAGTTTTTTTTCTTTAAGAAGTTCGACGGTTTTTGAAGCAGTTTCTTCAATGCTCATTGTTTATACTTTTTTTATGTGTTCACTCTGCAATTAATAATAGCCGCAGCATACACTGCGGCTATTATTAATTATTAATCCTGTTTGAACTGTCCTACAAGCTCAGGGAAGTCAAAACTCTTCTCTACAAAGTACTGAAGGTCAAAGTCCTCGTGCGTAACAACAACAAGAATTGTTGCATGCTCAGCGAGATATTCAGAAATTGCCTTCATAACGTGGAGACGCGTTTCAAAGTCGATGTGTGCAAACGGTTCATCGAGAAGCAGAATGTCAGGTTTTGCAGTAAGAGCGCGCGCAATATCCATGCGCTTCATCTCACCGGAAGAAAGTGACTGCGGGAATGAATCGAGATGAGCTTTTGTCAGTCCGACTTTTTCGAGGTTCTCTGCAAGTTCATCGATAGTTCCAGCCTGTCCATCCTTGGAAATCTGTTTAAAAGAGTCTCCAATAGAAAGATCAGGGAAGAAAGAGAACCGTGAATCCTGCTGAACTACTGTCATGCGGCGGCGGAACGGTTTAAAAGCTTTTGGATCGTATCCTGCTTCTTTCGGCTTAAGTGCAACAAGATCATCTCCTTCGAGCGTGATTGTACCGGATGTACCGTCAATCAGGCGAAGAATTGCTTTTATTGTACTAGATTTACCGCATCCGGAAGGACCGGTAATACCGTAAATCGTTGAGCGTTCGAATGTAAGGTTAAGTCCCTTGAATGCAGTAAATGTGCGTTCGCCGAAAATACCTCGCTTGAAGTACGTCTGCGCAACATTCTTGAGTTCAATCGCAGTACCCGATGCACCTTTTTTTGCCACCGGCTTTTCATAGCCTTCCATCTCAGGCAGTTTGTCGAGGCGGTGAATATCACCGTCTTTAAGCATAAATACCTGATCAAGTGTAAGTCTCTTAATAAAGTCGAGGTCATGGCTGACCATAAGAAATGTCTTTGTCTTGTCGGAAAGAATTTCCTTATTAAGGAAATCGACAAAATGCTTGCGGAGATTGCGGTCCAGGTTTACAGTCGGCTCATCGAGAAGAATAAGGTTTCCTTTGCGCGACAGAAGAATCATGAGCGTAATGCGCTGCATTTCTCCGCCAGAAACTTCATCAGGATAGAAGCGGGCAAACGCCTCAAAGTCGAGCGAGAAATACTTGTTAAGACGGTCAACAATAGTCGGTCTGCATCCCGGAGCAAGAAGCGCAAGGTTCTGATCGAGTGTAAGAGACGGATTCATAACCTGCGCAGTTTCTGCCGGTACGAACATCAGTCCGGACTGTTCAATTTTTGACCAGTCATCAAACTCAAGTTTTTTTCCGTCCTTGTATGCAGGAAGTCCGTTTACTCTCATATCACCTTCAAAGGTGAAAACTTGAGTTGAAAGGATTCCTGCAATCGACTTAAGGAATACGGATTTACCGGTTCCTGTTGGTCCCATGATTACTGTTGAAGATCCTTCGCTAATATTGAAAGTGCAGTTCTTAAGAGTGATGCGCTTTCCAAGATGGATTGTAAAGTTTTTGAGTTCAATAGGTGTCATTCGTTGTCCTCCTTAATGTCGTTCAACATAAGCAGGAAAGCGATGCTGATTGTAATAAGCAGAATTGACGGCAACCAGAAAAGAACAGGGTTTCCGTCAGGAAGAACTGCATTGCGGTTAGCTGCAATCAAAGCTCCCGGACTTAAGTGAGCAGGAGTACCATAGCTTCCAAAGCCGACCTGAATAACAAATCCGAATGAACAGTCAAGAACGAGTGTCTTGAGAAGGATGCTTGCTGCAACACGCTTAAGTGTATTGCGGATAAGATCTGTGTTCATCAAAACAACAAGAATGCGGCTCTTTGTAAATCCGTATGAACGGAATGAAAGGCTGTACTTGCGGTTATAGAGATCTGTAAGCGGAATTGCTATAGAGCGGACAGCTTCCGGCAGTGTTGTTACCGTTGCAGAAAGAATGAAAACGATTATAGACATTTTCATTGCTACAGCGTTTGAATGCTGCGCAAGATAGTTTGCAATAGGTGCATAGCAGAACAGGACAATCAGAATTGCGGGGATAGATTCAATTGCAGTAAGAACGTTCTGAAAGCCGCGTCCAAAACGCATTGAAAGAACACTTATGTAACCGATTGAAACACTCAGCAGCATTGAAAGAACCATTGTTGCAAAAAGCGTTACAGACAGCTCACGGAAAGAAACAAGGAAAGAATCCATGTATCCGGTTTCGACGAGACTGATCGGTGCAAAACTGTTGTAAAAACTGTTCGGCAGCCATGCAAGCGGTAGAGGAGACACAAGAATAATAACAAGGATTATTCTGAGAATATTAGATAGCTTTTTCATACCACCTCGGATAAACAAGGAACAGAATAGTCTTTACAAGGAAAGCCACTACTGCGTTCACGCACAAAAGGATGAATACAGAAACAACAAGAAGATCTGTATTTGTCGGATCAAGCAGTGCTTTAAGCAGTGTACTTCCGAGACCGGGGAACGAGAATACGATTTCTGCAATTGTTACGGAACCAATGATGGCCGGAACTTTACCTGCGAGATACGGAATGAATCTCGGAAGGCTTGAAGCAAAAAGATATCCTGAATAAGTACCGGGGAGCGGGAAGAACCGTCCAAGATCACGGCCAAGCGTTGAATACACAATTGCGTGTGTCGTCTCTACCTGGCTGAGCATGTCAGTCTTAAGGAAGTTCGTGGCGTCCCAAGAAAGTCCACCGAGAATAACAGTAAGAAAAGCGATGATCGGGAAAGGAGCATCTGTACCAAACGCGTTGCTTAGAATCCAGAAGCCTACAAAAAGCGGAACTGCAGCGAGAATAGATGTAATGACGCTCATTACTTTTTCCCAGCGTTCCGGACCATTCTGACCATGATGACTTGCAAGGTAGCGGCTTGTGACGGCATGAGCCGAAGAAGCAAGCGCAATAAGTGTAAGAAATATAAGAGACGTAAGGGCAAGCGGCAGAGTTACAGCAGCACCGGAAGCAATAATTCTTCCGGCACTGAAGCCCGGATGCGCTGTGGAAAAATCCTGAGAACCAGTGATCATCATTAAGATTGAGTGTCCAGTCTCTGCGTATTTTTCAGCCGGCGCACCGATTGAAAGAAGGTAGAGACTGGAAAGAATCACCGTTCCTGCGATGGCAAATACTATGCCACGCAGTATGAATTCCCGGAACAAAAAGCGTAAAAAACGCATGCGGGATTCTCCTTAGTTTTTAAATTTCCAGCTTTCGACTGAAAGGAACGGGTTGTCTGTAGCGATTGCAACATTTGAAAGTCCGCGTGAATAAACGTCCTTTTCAAGCGAGCAGATGTACAGAGCCGGTGAAAGATCACAAATCCTCTGGTTAATCTGGAGAGTAAGGTCGACCCATTTTGATGTGACAACCTCTTTTTCCCATGAATCAAACAGAGAGTTCAGCTGGCTGTCTGCAACACCGGTTATGTTCTGAGTACCCTTTGAGCGGTACCAGTCACCAATGCTTGAGTAAAGGTTATCAAAACCTTCACAATACATCAGAGCAAGCTCGTATGATTTTTCTGTATAAACCATGCGTTTAAAGACCTGATCACCAGTGCGTTTTGCTTCAACATTAAGTCCGATTTCTTTGAGCTGTTTAACAATACCATCGGCCATTTCTTTACCGAATTCACCCATTGAGTCCGGATAAAGGAGAATAGCATTCTGTCCAGAGATGCCGTTTTCTGCAGCAAATTTCTTTGCTTTAGTCGGATCATACGGAAGAAGATCGGGCATCGGCTCGTCTACATATTCCGGAATGTTTGCTGAGAACAGATTTGACGGGAACGGACCGTTGTTAAGAATAACACCGGTGCTCTGGTCAGTGATTGACGGAATAAGATTTGCCTTATCAAGAGCCATTGCCATTGCCTGGCGACCCTGTGCGCTCGGGAAAAGCTTTGTGTTGATTGCAACTTCATAGAATGCATACGGCAGGTATGAGTTGATATCGACATTCTTAATTTTTGCAACAGAAGCGCGATCCATCGGGTTTGTTTCGAGAACAACATTAACACGGCCTCTGCGGAGTTCGTTCATACGAATAACAGGGTCGATAACGTTCTTGATAACGAGAGAATCTGCCTGCGGACGATCCTTGAAATAAAGACCGTTAGCCTCGAATGTAAGCCATTTGCCGATTTCCCACTGTGAAAGTTTGAACGGACCTGTTCCGATAGGAGCAGTTGCAAAGTTGCGTTCGTTCTCGCTGGCACGCATGTTAACATTCATTTCTTTTCCGTTGTATTTTGACGGAATGATTTTGAATGTAAGAACCGGATAAGCTCTGAATTCAGGAAGCGGATTCTTGAAATCAATTTTTACAGTCTTATCGTCAACAGCTTCAACACTGTCGATGAATGACATAAGATAATCACGTTTCGGTGAGTTATTTTCTTTATTTACATAAGCATTGAATGAATAAACAACATCAGCAGATGTAAGCTGTGTTCCGTCGTGCCATGTAGCATCGCGGAGCATTGCTGTATATGTTTTCTTGTTTACAGGATCCTGCTCAATGCTCTCTGCAAGAGCAAGCTCTGAGTACAGTTTTCCGCTTGTTTCATCTACTTCAAAGTTGACAAGACCATCGAATACGAGCTCGTCAGCATTGAGTCCAGAAGTATTCTGCTCAAGAACAGGGTTCAGTGAATCAGGCAGTGTAGAAACTGCAACGACGATTCCTTTCGGTTGTGCTCTCCAAATTAACAATCCAATTACAGCAGCAATCACAACGACTGCAGCAATCACAACGGCAATAATGCCTTTCTTATTCATTTTCATTAACGCATCCTCACAACAAATGAACTATAAACAACAACTTCACCATCGTAACTATCGGTCTTACCCTTCTGAATTTGGAAGAAGTATTTGTCTGTCGTCAGCTGTTTTCCAGCGTTCAGGACAGGCCAAGAGTTACCAACCTTGTTAGCAATATTAACAAGATTTTTGAGATTGTTTTTCTTAATAAGTTTTCCGCTCTTTGTGTTTTCATTGAAAACCTGCACAGTGCGGTTGTCTTTCAGTGTAATGACGAGGTCATTCATCTGTCCTTTCGGAATAGATACCATGCCCCACCAGTACTCGTCTTTCTTAACATCAGTTGCGCTGAATTTTGCAGGGCGGCTCTTCTTGCTTTCTGCAGAAGATCCCGGTGCCGGGTTGAAAAGACCAATCATGACCGGCATAACAACTTTACCACGGCTTGCAATCTCTTTTGCTGTCGCAATTTCTTTGTTAACCTGAGCAATCTTGTCTTCAAGATCTGTTCTCTGGCTGCTGATATCGTCAATAACATCTTTGCCAACGTCTTTCGGATATTTCGCAGCAAAATCAAGCAGCTGCTGATAGATTACATCAATGTTTTTCTTTACATCCTGATAATGTGCAAGAATGTCTTCGAGAGACATCTTTCCATTCTTTCCTTCATCAGGCGAGCTTGCAAATTCCTCACCGATGCGGTCTTTATACTGATAAGCCTGGGCACGAATAGCAGCAGAGCGCTCAACAGCAAGATCCTGATGAGCTTTTTTGAAGCTGCGAACGTTTGCTTTTACACTGTCTGCAGAAGAAACATCAGAACCAGCTACTGCAGAAGCAATTTCATTTTCTGAACTTGTAAAAGCTGCAAGTGTTGCATCATATCCGGCGATTTTATCGTCAAAATTTTCTGTTGCGCGCGCTTTTGCAGCATCATTATTAAGGGCAGCTTTTTTGTTAATGATTGAAGAACACATATCGAGTTCTTTGCCTGCCGCAGTAAGAGCATCGCTCTCGCCATACAGTTTGTTAGCTGATGCATACATTTTTTTGGCAGCAGAAAGATTCTCTGCAGCGAGCAGGTTGCTGATGCGGCCTGCTGCAAGTGTAGAACCTTTGTCGCAGATATCCGGCGGCAACTGAAGTCTAGGATCAAGTGAAAGGAACTTATTCATAGCATTATTGCATGCTGCGAGAAGTTTCGGCTCATTTGAAGCCTTAATTGAATCAGAACTTGCAAGCGCGTCAGCACCAGCATTGTACACCGTGATGTAGTTCTGGAATTTTTTGTTCACATTTTTGTCTTCGATGTCAGCCCAATATGCAGCTGCAGCAGACGGCTCTTTGTCATTCCAGGCGTCTATACCACGAGAAATCGCCTCTTCATCCGGCGTCTCGCCATCGGTAGATGCGCATGACACTAGCAATACAGCCGAAGCGGCCATAATTGTCAGAAATAAAACACCAAGTTTTTTCATTATTTAGAAACCTCCATAATGAGACGGAATCCGACATCCGGATATCCTTTATCACTTTCAACTTCACGAGAATTAGAAATACGAAGATCTGTCGGACCGTCCATCCAAGAACCGCCTTTTACAATCCGCAGTGTTGATGCAGGATCACTTGTGCGGGCAGAAGAAGTCCATTCCCAGACGTTGCCTGCCATGTCGGTAATTCCCCATGCGTTTTTGCCGCTTTCAAAAGAACCGATTGGAGACGGGCCATTGAACTGACCATTTCCTTTATAATTAGCTTTTTTAGATTCAGCCGGGCTGTCATCTCCCCATGGATAGATTGTTTCCTGACCGGCACGGGCAGCTTTCTCCCATTCTTCTTCTGTTGGAAGACGATATGTGTTTCCTGTCTGTGCAGAAAGCCATGCTGCATATGCTTCAGCATCTTTTGCGCTTACACCGATAACAGGCTGATTTCCTTTGTTGTAGTCAGCGTTGTCAAAGTATTCAGGAAGAACTTCAGCATGTGTTGCATGAAGATATGCAGCGTAGCGTGCGTTTGTTACGAGACCAGTATCGATTGTGTAAGAACCTGTTGTCGCTTCATGAGATGCTTCTCTTTTTACAGCGCGTGTATCCTGTGCTACTGCACCGGCATTGAATTTACCAGCAGGAACAGTGACAGTCGGGAATGCATTTTTAATATCATCATACTGTGCGTAATAGAACTCAACAGCTGTTGAAGCATCGAGTTTTCTGAGCGCAGCATTTGTCCGGATTGATTCAGCAAAGTTTGTAGAAACAGTCAGCGTAACCGGGCGGTTGTGATACTCAGCAGCAACAGGGTAATCGATCGAAGCATTGCCGAGAGCATCAGTCTTAATAATTGACCGGACTTCATTCGGAGTCTCTACAGCTGCATCTGTCGGGAGATCAGGTGTATCCCACACAGCGCAAAGCGTTAAATCAGCGACTGCATTGCCGGAAGCATCTGCAGCTTTTACGCTGAACTGAGAATCAGGAGTAATCACTCCTTCAGGAATAGAAACAGTAAGGACAAGGCCTTTTACTGCATCAACACAAACAGCCTCGACTCTGCGTGAAACAAGCTCTGTTCCGCCAGCCTGTGCAGTAAGAAGATCAGTCTCTCCCTCATCAGCAAGTTTTGTAAGAATTGCTATAGCTGCAGATATTTTCTGAGCAGCAGTGCGCTTTGTCTGAAGAGCAGCTACGTCGGAAGAAATTTTCGTGCGCAGCGTATCTTCATAAGCTTTCTGTTCTTTATCCCAGTCAACAATTTTCATGCGATATGTAACAGCAGGCTCTGAAACATTCGGCTTTGTCTGCAAATACGGTTTGATATCAGGCAGACGTGCATTCGCCGATTCAGTGCTTACCTTAACACTTGGAGCCTTCGGGTTCTGAAGACGTAAAGTTCCAGTCAGAGCGCTTGATACGAGATCACGTTTTGCCTCAGCAGAAGCTGCCTCTGCTGTATCACCTTTAGCATAGCCATAATAATAGCCAGCTTCCTGCTTGACCATTTCGGGGCTCTTTGCCTTAGCAAACGCCGTGCCACAGAAGGCAACACAAGCAGAAACCACGAGAAACGCTATGCGTCCCTGTTTGATTGATTTAATCATAGAAATATCTCCTAAAAAAGATAACACAACAGTTTAACATGAGTAACATCTATAGATTTTTCTGTCAATTCATAGAAATGGAGATTTGTTTAAAACTGGAGATATCGAAGCAATATAATGGAAGTAATTTAGAGAAATGTGAGAAAAACACCTACTTTTTTCTATAATATACGTCTAATAACTCCCGTTTACCTCTTATACCGTTCAGCAGCTTTAGATACCATTCACATTGGCATTCATCTGTTTGTTAAACATATTCACTTTATTGATGCCTATTAGTATAACACACTGACTATTTTTTTTCAGAATCTTCCGCCTGCAAAACAGATTATCATGACATTCATTGACAAAACAGCACAGCATCCCTATTATGTGAGCATCTTTTAGGGGAGCTGGACGATATCCGGCTGAGAAAGAAATATATGTTTCTGACCCTTGTAACCTGATCCGGATAATGCCGGCGTAGGAAATCGCACGAATCTATTCTTACCAATCCATTCAAGCATTTTCAGAACGTCGCATATCCGCACAAAACAATGCGGAGGTATGCATTATGGAAGCGTCTGTGGCAATCCAGGTTCTGCCCAAGGTAGAATCAGACGAAGAAGTCATCAGAATCGTAGACGAGGTGATCGCGTACATTAAGAGTACGGGACTCACGTATTATGTCGGCCCGTGCGAAACGTCAATCGAAGGCGACTACGACACACTCATGGAGATCGTAAAGAACTGTCAGATTGTGGCGGCAAAAGCCGGCGCAAAAAGTGTTTCGGCATACGTAAAAATCTCGTACCGACCGAACGGCGAAGTTCTCACAATCGACCGCAAAGTTGCAAAGTACCATGGCGGAAGCAGCAAATAAGCTGCAGAAAAAAGCTGAACAGGCAGCCCCGTTTCTCTGCATCGCACTCATCATCACAGTGTGGCAAATTCTGTGTGCAAGCGGCGCAGTACCGGGCTACATGCTGCCTTCACCAGGTGCGGTGATCCGCGCATTCTGTTCAGACTTTCCGCTGCTCATGCAGCACTGCCGTACAACGCTCTACGAAGCGGCGCTTGGCCTTTTGTTCAGCATTATTCTCGCGTTCGTCACATCATTCCTCATGGACCGATTCCTGATTCTTAACAAAGCTATCGCTCCATTGCTTGTGATGACGCAGACAGTGCCTGCAGTCGCTATTGCTCCGCTGCTTATTCTCTGGCTTGGATACGGCAGCGCGCCAAAAGTTACGCTCATCGTTATTACATGTTATTTTCCGCTCACAGTGAATCTGCTCGCAGGTTCCGCGTCGGCCGATACAGATGCAGTCAATCTGCTCCGTGCGATGGGCGCTTCCCGGATGCAGATATTCATCCATTTAAAACTTCCGTCTTCGCTCGGACATTTTTTTTCCGGGCTTAAAGTGGCAGTTTCCTACTCTGTTGTCGGCGCAGTCATTTCCGAATGGCTCGGCGGCATGAGCGGACTTGGCGTATACATGATCCGCGTAAAAAAATCATATTCGTTCGACAAAATGTTTGCCGTAATCTTTCTTATTTCGGCCGTGAGTCTTGCACTCATGAAAATCGTTTCTCTTCTTGAAAAGGAATTCGTAAAAAAATGAAAAACTCATTAGCAAAATTAACAATTATCAGTTTTGTTTGTCTTACTGCTTTGTTCGCCAGCTGCAGCAAGCAGCAAAAGAAAATCGTATGCGTGCTCGATTGGACGCCTAATACCGACCACACAGGACTATACGTTGCGCAAAGCAAAGGCTATTTTGCAGACGAAGGCCTCGCAGTCGAGCTTGTACAGCCGCCGGAAGACGGAGCAGCGCTTATGGTCGCTTCCGGTCAGGCGCAGTTCGGCATCGCATGCCAGGACACAATCGCGCCCGCACTTACCGGCAGCAATCCTATTCCGGTAACAGCAGTTGCAGCAATTCTTCAGCACAACACGTCTGGAATCATATCACTTAAAAAAAATGGCATCGATCATCCGGCAGCACTCTGCGGACGCAATTATGCAACATGGAATAATCCAGTAGAGCTGGCAATTATTAAATCTGTCGTTGAAAAAGACGGCGGTGACTTCAGCAAAATAAAACTCATTCCGAATACGGTATACGACACAATCACTGCTCTCAATACAGGAATCGACTCGGTCTGGGTTATGTATGCATGGGACGGCGTTGCAACACAGGTTAAGGGAATTGAAACAAATTTCATCGACTTTGCAAAAATTGATCCGACATTCGACTACTACACGCCGATGTTCATCGCAAACAATGAGTTCCTCAAATCAGACAGTGCAACAGCAAAAAAATTCCTTGCAGCTGTCAAAAAAGGATATGAATATGCAATTGCAAATTCGGATGAGTCAGCAGACATACTCTGCGCAGCAGCCCCGGAGCTCGACAAAGCAATGGTACACGCAAGCCAGAAATGGATAGGACCGCAGTACAAGGCGGAAGTCGCACAGTGGGGATACATTACGCCGGAGCGATGGGACGGATTCTACGCATGGCTTTCCGAAAAAGGACTTTCTGAAAAACCAATTCCTGCGGGTCTTGGATTCAGCAACGCATATCTGCCTGATTAATAAGATGAACACCTCAGAACTTCTTGCAGTACACAGCGTCTCAAAATCATACAGCAAAAAGCGCGTGCTCAATTCTGTTTCGCTCACGCTCAAAAAAGGCGAACTCGTTTCGCTGCTCGGCGTGAGCGGAGCTGGAAAGACAACGCTGTTCAATATCATTTCCGGCCTCGATACACCCGACAGCGGGTGCGTCGTTCTTGGCGGAAAAGACATCACCGGATGCGCAGGGCACATAAGCTATATGCTTCAAAAGGACATGCTGCTTCCCTGGTACACCGTTCTCGACAACACCGCGCTTCCGCTTGTAATCCGCGGCATGAGCAGAAAAGACGCACGCATCAAAGCATCATCATATTTCGCACAGTTCGGCCTTGCAGGAACGGAAAAGCAGTATCCCAAAGAACTTTCAGGCGGAATGAAGCAGCGGGCTGCACTTCTGCGCACATATCTTTTTTCGGATACTGTTGCGCTGCTTGATGAACCGTTCAGCGCGCTCGACATGATTACAAAACGGCAGATGCACGGCTGGTATCTTTCGATTATGGAACAGATCCGCCTTTCGACACTTTTTATTACACACGACATTGACGAGGCAATTCTGCTTTCTGACCGCATATGCATACTCGGCGGGACACCTGCGTCAATCATCAAAGAAATTGAAATCAGCGAGCCTAAACCCCGCAATCCTGACTTTACGCTTACACCTCAGTTCATCGAATACAAAATGAACATTCTCAAACTTCTTTCTGATCCGGTTATCTCTTCTTCCAGTAAAGAACGTTATCCCTAAATTCAGTATCAAGCTTCCCCGTATCCTTCAAAAAAGCAAGGTATGACCGAACAGTGCTTCCCACAAGGCCATACTGATCGAAGTTAATTGAACGACGGTATTTTGTAAACACATGCTGGAGGATTACCTCGAACGTTGTTTCATCCGCACACCATTCCGCAATCTGAGCAGCGACAGAAAGAACACATTCCTTATTCTTAAGCGCAAGCTGTTTGATATCTGCAAGCGGCGCAACATGAGACGGAACAAAAAGCGATGCAGTCATATTAGAAATCGTGTTCAGAGTGTGGAGATACGCCGACACATCATATAAAAAAGTAATGCCGTAATGAGCAAGCACATTTTCCGCACAAAGCGCATCGGCAAGGAACACAACATTGTCAGGAGTGCGTATGCCCACCATATCGAATGAATGACCAGGCAGCGGAATAATTTCAAGTTCGGAGGGAATTGCACCTTTCATGCGCTGCACCATGCTCGGCTCTGCCATCATGTCCCGGCCGCGCATTTTTCTGTAAGGAAATCCGCCGTAAGTAAAAGAAGGATGAAGCACCGGAAACTCAACAAGAGCTGCTTCAATTCCATGCGCAAAAATTCCGCATCCTGTTTTTTCCTGCAGAAAACGGCATCCGCCAATGTGGTCAGGGTGAGCGTGAGTCGCAATAATACCTTTGAGATTCCAATTATGTTCTTTGAGGATAGAATAGATATGCTCGCCCGCTTCCGGACCAAAGCCGCCGTCGATAAGCCAGGCGCCGTCCTGCGCAAGATACACGCCAACGCGCGCAGGATTTTCAATGTAATATGTGTTGCCGGAAACAGGGACTAGATTAAACATGCAAACAGTATACAACACATACTGCGATAACAGCAAAGGGGGAGAAAATTCTCCCCCTTTGTTCATTTGTTCATCATGCTGTTTTTTAGCGTGCGCCGGCGCCAGAAGTAACAAGCGCGCGGACAGATTTTGTTGCATCAAGTTTATATGCGTAGAACGAAGCAGGATCAAACGGTTTCTTGCTAAGCGGTGTGGCACTTGGAATCTTTGAGATTGAGTCATCCTGATTTCCGCTGCCGTAGTATGCACCCTGACCGTTGTCTACAGAACGGCCGATGCCGCTGCCGAATACATTGTTTTCCGCCACGATTGAGCAGTATTCGCGGTCGCCGATTGCATACTGATTTGAACGGCCTTTCGTTGAGTCAGTATCATACACGTTGTTGTAAATGTGAATCGTTGCATAGCGGACCATCGGAAGACGCTGGCGGCAGTTGAGATAATAGTTATGATGAAGCGTAATCGTCAGATGATTCTTGTCGCCTGTTGCACTCTTGCTTGCGCCGATAAGCGAAGTCTTGTCGTGATTCTTGAACAGACACCATGAGACAGTAATGAAGTCGCTTGCAGTCTTAATATCGCACAGTCCGTCATACGTCTGCCATTTCTGCACCTTGCCGTCAGAAGTTGCAACGTGATCAAAGTCATCATCAGACTTGCACACAGTATCCTGGAAGGTACAGTGGTCAACCCACACATATGAACAAGCCTTAATCTGCACCGTGTCCCATGCAGCGTTGAAGCCGTCGTCAGCTTCCTGCTCAGGGAACGGATCAAATGCATCCTGCACCGTAAGATTGCGGAGGATGATATTCTTAGCATCAGTCAGCTGGAATGTGCCGCCTTTTACACCGCTTGCCGTTTTTCCAATAATCGTAATATTTGATGGAACATCAATCCGAATCTGCTTGCCCCATGCTTCAGAAAGAGCGCGCTGCATTGTGCGGATATCACCGGAAGCATCTGCAGTAGAAACGACTTTCGCGCCGTACAACTTTTTCCAGTCAGCGTAAGATTTAACAACATACTCATCAGAAAGTTTGTTTCCAGAAGCAGAAGCAGCGGAAGTCTTTGCAATAAAAGCATCAAGTCCCGCTGTGGAAGTTGTGCCGGAAGAAGGAAGCATGCCGTCTGTCATATCGATCATACCGTCGATATAAATAATTGACGGAGCGCTTTTTGCCGCCGCAATAGCTTTAAGAAGAGATGCACGGTCAGAAACAGTAAACGTGTGAGCTGTATCGGCAGCAGCACCGCCCGTCGTACCAAACTTTACATCCGGGGAAACTACATCGCCACCCGCCAAATCTTTAGAACCAGTATAAGAGGCCCATCCGCCTGATGCACTGGAAACAGACGCATCTGTACCGGCCGGAGCAGCAGATACACAAAGCACTGCCGCAACAGCAACAGCCGCCGCGCACACATACCGTTTAACCTGAGATATACCCATAAAAACTCCTTACACGCAGAGCCTGCAAACAGGATGCACATTGTTCACACACACAGGAACGTATGATAGAAAAAAATACCATGAATCGAAAGAAAAGACTATACAAAAGCTTTGTTTATTT
>LAHS01000270.1_pt1 | contig 80170 bp, 83 predicted proteins | sample 329651 | NCBI WGS metagenome assembly LAHS01 (sample SAMN03275699, study PRJNA271635) | activated sludge metagenome | isolation source: sample C-1 Sludge from hydrolytic chamber (first chamber) of Anaerobic...
AATCAAAAAAGGCCAGGTCGTCAAAGGCGTCATCGTCCGCGTGAAGCGCCCGGTCCTCCGCAAGGATGGCTCGACGATCGCGTTCGACGACAATGCTATCGTCCTCATCGATGGGGATGGTAACCCGTTAGGCACCCGTGTCTTCGGACCGGTGGCCCGCGAGCTTCGTGATAAAGGCTATATGAAGATCATCTCGCTCGCCATCGAGGTGTTATAAGGAGATAACCATGAACATCAAAAAAGGCGATAAGGTGATCGTTCTCTCCGGCGATGACAAAGGCAAGGTCGGCGTGGTCCAAAAGGTCTACCCCGAACTCAACAAAGTCGTTGTCGAAGGCGTGAACGTCCACAAGAAACACAAAAAACCGACTCAGGGAACCCCGGAGGGCAGCGTGCTCGACATCTATGTCCCGCTCGATGCCTCGAAGGTCGCCCTCGTCGATCCGAAGACCAAGAAAGCGACCCGTGTTCATATCAAGGTCACCAATGGCAAGAAGACCCGCGTCGGCAAGTCCGGCGAGAGCCTCGATAAGTAAGGAGGATAGCGATTATGGCAGAAGAAAAGAAACCCGTAGCCGCGAAGGCTCCTAAAGCGGAGAAGGCCGTCAAGGCCGCCGCTCCGAAAGCGGAGAAAGCCCCGAAGGCTGCTCCGAAGGCCGCCCCGGCGAAAGCCGAAGCGCCGAAAGCCGCCAAAGCCGAAGCCCCGAAGGCCGAAGCCAAAGCCGCTGCTCCGAAAGCCGAAAAGAAGGCCGCTAAGGCCGTTTCTGAAGACAAGTACGAGAACCGTCTGATCAAGAAGTACCACGAGCAAGTGGTGCCGACCCTGATCAAGAAATTCGGCTACACCAGCATCATGCAGTGCCCGAAGCTTGAGAAGATCGTCATCAACATCGGCGTCGGCGATGCCACCCAGAACGCGAAAGCGCTCGAAGACAGCGTCGCTGAGCTCGCGACCATCACCGGACAGCATCCGGTGACCACCAAAGCCAAAAAGTCCATCGCCACCTTCAAGGTGCGCCAAGGACAGGCCATTGGCTGCAAGGTCACGCTCCGTGGACTCCGGATGTATGAATTCTACGATAAGCTCGTCTCGATCGCCCTTCCTCGCGTCCGCGATTTCCGCGGCGTGAGCAAGAACGCGTTCGATGGGCACGGAAACTACACCCTCGGCGTCAAAGAGCAATTGATCTTCCCGGAGATCGATTACGATAAAGTCAGCAAGATCCGCGGCATGGACATCGTGATTGTCACGACCGCCCAAAGCGATGCGGAAGCCTTCACCTTCTTACAGGAGATGGGCATGCCGTTCCGTAAGTAATCGGAAGGAGAAAATCAATGGCAAAAACGAGTTTAAAAATCAAACAGAGCCGTCCCCAGAAGTTCAGCACCCGTGAATACGCGCGCTGCCAACGCTGCGGCCGTCCCCATGGCGTCATCCGCAAGTTCGGATTATGCCGTATCTGCCTCAGAGAGCTCGCCCACAAAGGCGAAATCCCGGGCATGAAGAAAGCCTCTTGGTAAGGAAAGGAGATCAAACACATGAATGCAGATCCTATCGCAGACATGCTGACTCGGATTCGGAACGCCAACGCGCTCCGCTACGACACGGTCTCCATGCCTTATAGCAAGATGAAAGAGGATATCGCCAAGATTCTGAAGGATCAGGGCTATATCATCGATATGTCGATCGAAGGCGAAGGCGCCCAAAAGAGCCTGAACCTCACTCTCAAGTATGGTCCGAGCGGCGAACACGTCATCTCGGGTCTCAAGAGAATCAGCAAGCCGGGCTTACGGGTCACCGTTCAAGCCGACAAGCTTCCCCGGGTCCTTCGCGGACTTGGCATCGCCATCATTTCGACCAGTAGCGGATTGATGTCTGACGCCCAGGCGAGAAAAGCTCATTTCGGCGGCGAAGTCATCTGCTACGTCTGGTAAAGAAAAGGAGAAGAGAATTTATGTCACGAATTGGATTCAAACCCATTTCTCTTCCGAGTGGCGCGACCGTCACTGTTAACGGAAGCGTCGCTACCGTCAAAGGAGCCAAAGGCGAAGTAAGCGTCCTCATTCCGAGTGACGTCAGCGTCGAGGTGAAAGACGGAAAAGCCACGGTTAAGATCATCGCCAAGGAAGACGATGCGCGTCAGGGCAATGAGAATGAAGGCACGGTTGCCTCCAACCTCAAGAATGCTCTCCACGGCGTCACCGTGGGTTGGAAGAAAGAGCTCGAGATCGCCGGAACCGGCTATCGGGCTTCGATGAAGGGCAAAGCGGTCAGCATGTTCTTGGGTTATTCCCACGAAATCCTGATCAACCCGATCGGTGCTTTCACCAAGATCAGCGTCCCTGATGAGACGCACGTCACGGTCGAAGGCGCGGATAAACAGCAAGTCGGTCAGACGGCTGCTCTCATTTATGACAGCCACCGTCCTGACGTCTATGGCAACAAGGGCGTTCACTTCAAGGGTCAGCATATGATCAAGAAGGTGGGCAAGCGCGCTGCCGCGACCACTGCCGGTGGTGCCGCTGGCGCCGCTCCGGCGAAGAAATAAGGAGGATGAACCATGATTCAGAAAGAATCGCGCAATAGCATCCGCGAACGCCGTCACGAACGGGTTCGCGAAAAGGTCACGGGAACTGCGGATACTCCGCGGCTCGTCGTCTTCCGCTCCAACAAGAACATCGAGGCTCAGATCATCGATGACGTCAAGGGTGTCACCCTTGCCGCCTCGAGCTCCGTTGCCTTGAAGATCAAAGTCGGTGGCAATTGCGTTGCTGCCGCCCAAGTCGGCAAAGACTTAGCCGCCAAGGCTAAGAAAGCGGGCGTCACCAAAGTCGTCTTCGATCGCGGTGGCTACGCTTATCACGGCCGGGTGCAAGCCTTGGCCGATGCCGCGCGTGAAGGAGGGCTCCTCTTCTAAGGAGAAACAATGATGGAAGAAGAAAAGAAAGTCGTTGAAGCTCCGAAAGCTGAGACTGCCGCTCCCGCCACGACTACGGCTAACCGTCCGTCTGGCAACCCGTCTTATGAACCGCATGGCTCGAAGTCGGCTGGCCGTCCGGGCGATCGCAAATTCGGCGACCACAAAGGCCGGCCGGGTGAGCGTCGCGGAGGCCGCGGTGGCTTCCGTAGAGAAGAAGACGAGTATCAGGACCGCGTCGTTGATATCAACAAGGTCTGCCGTGTCGAAATGGGTGGCAAACACCTCCGCTTCGACGCCCTCGTCGTCATCGGCGATGGCAAAGGACACTATGGCTTTGGCTTAGCCAAATCCGGCGAAGTCCCAGATGCCATCAAAAAGTCGCTGACTGCCGCCAAGAAAAAGCTTTATACGCTTCATATCGCGAAGGGCAACACCATCGCCCATGAAGTCAAAGGCACTTTCGCCGATACGACTGTGTTCCTCAAACCCGCTCCGGCGGGCACCGGAATCATCGCCGGCGGCGCCGTCCGCGCCATCCTTGAGCTTGCGGGCATCAAGAACGTCTACTCGAAAGTCTATGGCTCGCGCACCCCGATCAACGTGATCCGGGCGACCCACGCTGGCCTTCAAAGCATGAAGGAGTACGACAAAGTCATGGTTCTCCGCGGTCTCAAGACCCCGGAAGAGATCAAGGCGATGCATCCGGCACCAGCGGTTCAAAAGCCGTACGTCAAACCCGCGACCCAACCGAGCGCTCCGAGTGCTAAACCCGTTGACGCCAAAGTTGGAGGAGGCAAGTAATCATGGCTGACTCATTGAATAATCTCGTGGTGGTGGAAGGCTCCAAAAAAGAGCACTTCCGTCGGGGCCAGGGCTTAGGCTCGGGCAACGGCAAAACCGCCGGAAAAGGCCAAAAAGGCCAAGGCGCGCACGCCCATACCAAGAAGCATGGCTTCGAGGGTGGTCAGATGCCGCTCGCTCGTCGTCTTCCGAAGTTCGGTTTCAAGAACTCCGGCCGCGTCGAGTACGCCGTCGTCAACCTCGAATCGCTTGAAGCCTTCCCGGCTGGCACGGAAATCACCGAAACCCTCCTTCGGGAAAAGGGATTGGTGAAAAACACCACGGATGGGATTAAAATCCTTTCCAAGGGCAAACTGACGAAGAAACTTGTCGTCAAAGTCCACGCCTACAGCAAGTCGGCCGCGAAAGCGATCACCGATTTGGGTGGAAGCGCTGAGGTCATCAAGTAATGAAAAAGTTCGTCTCGATCTTCAAAAACAAAGAAATCGTCAACCGTATATTCTTTACGATCATGGTTCTTTTCGTCCTGAGGATTGGGGCGGCCATCACCGTTCCGGGCGTCAAGGTTGACCAGGCGAAGATGAATGAACTCATCTCCTCCGGATCTTCTTTGGCCCTCATGGACCTTCTCGGAGGCGGAGCGTTAAGCTCCTTCTCCGTCTTCGCGCTCGGCGTGTCTCCTTATATCACCGCGCAAATCATCATCCAGCTTCTGGGCAAGGACGTCCTCCCCGCGCTTACCGAATTAAGTAAGCAAGGCGAGTACGGCCGCAAGAAGACGGAGATGGCGACCCGTTACCTCACCCTCCTTTTGGGAGCGGTGCAGGCGTACGGCATCATCAAGACGATGCAGAATTCAAGCTACATCAGCCTGACGATGGGCGATAACTTCATGACGTACGCTTATATCGTCACGGTCCTTCTTGGTGGGGCGCTCCTCACCATGTGGCTCGGCGACCAGATCACGGAGAAAGGCTTAGGAAACGGAATCTCAGTCATCATCTTCGCCGGTTGTGTCAGGAGCTTGCCGACCCAGATCACGAACGCCTGGACGAAGTGGATCACGAACAACGTGAACCACGGTCCGAGCGAGATGGTCAAAGGCAGCTTCCAATTCGTTCTCTATATCGTCGCAATGGTCTTCATCACGGGCTTCGTGGTCTTCACGGAACTCTCGAAACGGAAGATTCCGGTTCAACACGCTGGCAAGGGCGGCTCGTCCGTCTCGATGGCGCGCGCCTCGTTCCTTCCGATCAAGATCAACTCAGCCGGCGTCATTCCGGTCATCTTCGCGGCTTCCATCATGTCGGCGCCTTCGATCATCGCGTCGTTCATCAGCGCTGACGCGGCGAAAGCCACCTGGCTTAACATCTTCAACTACAACGAGACGTTCACCATGCAATGGTTCAACGGCACGACGTGGAAGATGGACTGGGGCTGGCTCATCTACTTGGCCCTCATCATCGCCTTCACCTTCTTCTATGCGGAGATGGAGATCGATCCCGAGACCTTGGCAGACAACTTCCAGAAGAACGGCTCTTACATCCCGGGCATCCGTCCGGGCAAAGAGACCGAACGTTATGTGGGCAAAGTCCTGAACCGCGTGACCTTCATCGGCGCGATGGCTCTCGGCTTCATCTCGAGCTTACCGATCATCCTGGTTTGGGCTGATGCGTTCGATGGCGACAATACGCTCGCTATCGGCGGCACGGGCCTCATCATCATCGTCGGCGTTGCCCTCGAGCTTAACGCCCAGATCGACGGTTTGCTCGCCGGAAAGAGCTTCGACCAAGTCAGGGAGGGTATCTAACCTATGTTAAACATCATCTTAATGGGTCCCCCGGGTGCGGGCAAAGGCACGCACGCGCAATGGATCGCCAAAGACTATGGCATTCCCCATATCTCGACCGGCGACATGTTCCGTGAGGCCATGTCGAGCGGGTCGGAACTCGGGCAGAAGATCAAAGCGGTTGTCGATCGGGGCGACCTCGTGAGCGATGAACTCACCTGCGCCCTCGTCAAAGAACGCTTAGCGAAACCCGATTGCGAGAAAGGCTATCTCTTGGATGGCTTCCCGCGCACGATTCCGCAAGCCGAAGCCTGGGATAAGATCGCGAAGGAGATTTCCCGCGAAGTCAACCTCGTGATCAACATCAGCTGCCCCGATGACGAACTGATCCGCCGGATCTCAACCCGCCGGGTCTGCCCGAAATGCGGCGCCAGCTACAACATCGTCTCGATGAAGCCGAAGAAAGAGGGAATCTGCGACGTTTGCGGATCCGCTCTCATTCAGCGGAAAGACGATAACGAAGCGAGCTTAAAGGTCCGCCTCGCCAATTACTACAAGAGCACCGCCCCGCTCCTTGACTACTATAAGGGCAGTGGCGTTCTCTATACCTTCGATGGGATGGCAGGAGCTGAAAAGCTCAAAAAAGAGCTCAACGCTCTTCTCAAAGCTCATCGATGATCATCATCAAAAGCCCGCGCGAAGTCGCGCTCATGAGGGCAGCCGGAAAACTCCTGGCTCACGTCTATGAGGTGGTGGGACCCCTGGTTCAGCCAGGTGTCTCGACCCAATACCTCAGCGATGTCTGCGAGAAAGTGATCCGCGATGGAGGTGGCATTCCTGCCTCCAAAGGCTACGGGGGTTTCCCCGGAGCGATCTGCACCTCGGTGAACGAGGTTCTCGTCCACGGGATCCCCTCTCCGAAAAGGATCTTGACCGATGGCGATATCGTCTCGCTCGACATTGTGGTCCAGTTAAATGGCTACATGGCCGATGCCTGCCGAACCTACCCGGTTGGGATTTGCCCCGAAAGCAAGCTCCGTCTCATCAAAGTGACGGAACAATGCTTCTGGAACGGAGTGAGCAAAGTCAAAGAGGGCGTGCACCTCGGCGATGTGTCTCACGCGATCGAAATGACCGCGAAAATGAATGGTTATAGCGTTCCCTTAGAGTATACCGGACATGGCATCGGGAGCGATATGCACGAAGACCCTTACATCCCCGACTATGGCGAGGAAGGCACAGGGCCGATCCTTCGCGCAGGGATGACCTTGGCGATTGAGCCGATGGTCATGATGGGCAAAAATACCCTTCGAACCCTGAAGGATGGCTGGACGGCCGTCAGCAAAGACGGACTTCCGTCATCCCACTACGAAAACACTCTTCTCGTCACCAAAGACGGGTATGAGATCTTGACGCAATGAAAGGAGATACCTCTATTGAGTAAAGAAGACTGCATCGAAGTCGAAGCCACGGTGTTGGAGTGTTTACCCAACGCCATGTTCCAGGTGAAGTTGTCCAATGGAGCGGTGGTTCTCGCCTGCGTTTCGGGGAAAATACGGATGCATTACATCCGAATTCTTCCCGGCGATCGAGTCACCGTGCAATTCTCACCCTACGATTTAACACGCGGGCGCATTACCTTCCGCTACAAAAACTAAACGGGACACACGTTCCCCAAAGGAGTAAAAACTTATGAAAGTTAGACCGTCCGTCAAGCCGATCTGCGATAAGTGCAAGATCATTCGCCGGCATGGTGTCGTTATGTGCATCTGCCCGAATCCGAAGCACAAGCAGAGACAAGGTTAATTAGAGGAGAAAACAAAAAGCTATGGCACGTATTGTCGGGGTGGATATCCCCAATGAAAAACGCATCGTGGCCGCCCTTCCGTATATTTACGGCATCGGCCCGTCCCTTGCGCGCAAAATCTGCAAAGACGCCAATGTCTCCGAAGACATCCGGGTCAAGAATCTGACTGATGAGCAACTCGTCGCGATCCGCGGCCAGGTTGCCAAGTACAAGACCGAAGGCGATCTTCGCCGTGAAGTCGCGCTCAACATCAAGCGGCTCGAAGAAATCGGATGCTATCGTGGCATCCGTCATAAGAAAGGCCTTCCGGTTCGCGGACAGCGGACCAAGACGAACGCCCGCACTCGCAAAGGCAAGCGCAAGACGATCGCCAACAAGAAGGAAGCCACCAAAGGCTAGAGCATAGGAGGCTAAAGGATAATTTATGGCTGATGAAAAAGTCGTCGCAGCCCCGGCTGCTGCTACTGCAGCTGCCGCTCCGGCCGCCGCTCTTACCAAAGGCAAGAGCAAATCCACGAGCGCCCGTAAGAAAAAGGTGAAGCGCAACTTCACCAAGGGCGTCGCTCATATTCATAGCACCTTCAATAACACGATCGTGACCATCACCGACGAGCAAGGCAATGTCATTGCTTGGTCGAGCGCTGGCGCCCTCGGTTACAAAGGCGCGAAGAAGTCCACGCCGTTCGCGGCTCAGCTCTGCGCTGAAGCGGCCGGCAAGAACGCCTTCGAGCAAGGCTTACGCCAAGTCGACGTCGATGTGAAGGGTCCAGGTCCGGGCCGCGAGAGCGCTGTCCGCGCCCTGGCTACCACTGGCCTTCAGATTCTCTCGATCGCCGATACGACTCCGATTCCGCATAACGGCTGCCGCCCACCGAAACGGCCGAGAGGCTAGTTCGGTTAGGACGAGCCTAATAGGGAACAATAGGAGGAATATCATTAATGGCCAATACGAATAACGATGTCAAAACGGACGAGCTTCGTCTTCCGGATCCGTTCCAACCGATCAACTTCAAGATCGATGTGAACGATGAGGAAGAGCACTATGCCCGCTTCGTCGTCGAGCCGCTTGAGCGGGGCTTCGGCCTCACCGTCGGCAATGCTCTCCGCCGCGTTTTGCTGAGCGCCCTTCCTGGCGCCAGCGTCTTCGCGGTTGAGATCGAAGGCGTCCGCCACGAATTCAGCGCGATCGAAGGCGTTGAAGAGGACGTGACCGCCATCATCCTCAATCTCAAGGACTTGGTCCTTAAGATCGACGATAAGACGAATGACGTGAAGCGTTTGGAAGTCGATTTCAAAGGCCCGGGTGTCTTAAAAGCCTCGGATCTGGTCCTTCCCGCTCTCGTCGAAGTCGTGAACAAAGATCTCGAGATCGCCCACCTCAATAAGGAAGGCCACCTCAAGATGACGATCTATGCCGCCAACGGCCGTGGCTATGTCACGAGCGAAGCGAACAAGATCGAACGGAAGATCAACACCATCGGCGTCATCTCGACCGACTCGAACTACAGCCCGGTCGTCAAAGTCGCCTATGCCGTTGAGCCGACCCGGGTTGAGCACGACAGCAAATTCGACAAACTGACCCTCGAAGTCACGACCAATGGCTCCGTCAAACCGCATGAAGCGGTTGCGATGGCGGCTCAATTATTGGTGGCTCACTTCAACGAGTTCACGAAGCTTGACGACGTCGTCAAGAGCTACAAGCTCGTCAAAGAAGAAGTCAAGACCGAAGAGAATAAGTACCAGGATATGATGATCGAAGAACTCGATCTTTCTGTCCGGAGCAACAACTGCCTTAAGCGCGCGGGCATCTCCACCGTCATGGAACTCACTCAAAAGAGCGAGGACGAGATGATGAAGGTTCGCAACCTCGGGAAGAAGTCGCTCAAAGAAGTCAAAGAAAAGCTCGCCTCCATCGGTCTGCACTTCCGCGACTACGTAGGAGAATAAACACATGTCAGGAATGGTTGGAAGAAAGAACGTCCACGGCAAAGCCGGCGTTCGCTTCAAGGCGCCTTATACCGCCTCGAAGAACAAGAGCATGCTCCGCAATGTCGTGAGCGAGCTCATCGTTAACGGTGCCGTCAAGGTTACCTCGGGCGTCACGCCGGAACTCGTTTCCCTCAGTGCCAAGCTCGTGGGCTGGGCCAAAGAAAACACACTCGCTTCTCGCCGCGAAGCCGCCGCGATCGTCCGCAAGGGCATCGTGGACGCCAATGGCGTCGAAGCGCTCGACAAGCTCTTCAAAGAGATCGGTCCGAAGTTCGCCAAACGCAATGGCGGCTATACGACCGTCTACAAGCTTGGCGCTCGCAAGGGCGACAATGCCGAAGTCGAACTTGTTAAGTGGGTTGACTAAGCTTACTTGACCAAAGACCTCTCTCCGAAAGGGGAGGGGTTTTCTTTTGGCTTAAAAAGGCTGGGAAAAAGAAGAAGGACTTCTTAGAATAGGATCATGGAAGAACAGCCCGGGAAACATTCTCTCTTTTGAAACGATTAAAACGACAGTCGTTTCGTTAGCCAAGAGTTTTCCAAAGAACAGTTTTGAAGCCCTTTATCTTTTTTGGCTCTTATTCACGGAATGAGGCAACCGAGGAAAGCGATGTCGATATTCTGGTTTATTCAGGCAAGGTCCTTGATTATTTCGCTTTGGGCCGGCTTAATGAGACCTTGCGCGAGGAATTCGGCAAAAGCGTGGACACCTCCGTTGCCACTTCGATGCCCGCAAAAATTTTAGCGAATGCCGAAAGGGATAAAATCCTGCTCTATCGACCCGGCGAAGAAGAGGGCTGAGATGCCTCCTACTTTGCCCTTTTTCATCTTTTTGGGGTATCCGTTTCCGGAGTATGGTAAAATTCTTCTTGCGCAAGGGGAAAACCCTTGTATAGTGTCCTCGCGGACATCCGCAAAAGGAGATAAAAACTATGCCAGGTTGGTTAATTGCCATCATTGTTGTCGCCGTTATTCTCGTCATCGTCGTCGTTTCAATTCTCTCGTGGTGGATTTCCGCCGCGAACCGTTTACGGAGAGAGCAAGTCAAGATCGATGAGGCCGCTTCGGGCATCGATGTTGCCTTAACGAAGAGATTCGACCTCCTCACCAAGGAAGTCGCGGTCGTGAAGGGCTATGCGAAACACGAATCTGAAACCTTGACCAACGTCATTGCGATGCGGCAGCCGGGCGCCAATGCCTCCATGAAGGAAAAGGCCGAGTTCAGCAATCAAGTCAGCAAAGCCTTCGATTCGATCAACGTCGTGAGCGAAGCCTATCCGGATCTCAAGGCCAACACCAACTTCATGTCGCTCCAGAATCAGATTGGCGAAGTCGAAGAGCAGCTTCAGGCTTCGCGCCGGGTCTACAATTCGAACGTCAGCACCTATAACCAAGAGATCATCGTCTTCCCGACCTCGATCATCGCTCGGCACTATGCCTTCGCGAAGCGTGACTTCTTCGAGGCAGAGGAAGCCAAGCGCCAAGACGTCAAGATTGAGTTCTAAAGTCGATCCTCGTGAGGCTGCCTCAACGGCGGCCTCTTTCTTTTAAAGGAGAGTCCCTATGGCTGAAGCGATGCTCAAAGATCAAATCCCCGCCCTGGTGCAGAACCTTGAGGGCAAACGGGCTTTCGCCCGCAAGAAATACGTCACCTTGATGGCGATTGGGGTGCCTTGCCTTATCGTGGCGATCCTTTTCGGGGCCCTGATGGTGATTCTCAACTGGACGAACGGGAATGGGGCGCTTCTTTTCATTCCGGTCATCCTCGGCATCGGTGGCGTCATCTGCATCGTGGTGGGCAGCTATTACCGCCATAACTATTCCTCGAACGCTTATACGCTTTTGGTGAACACGGTCGACCAGACCTTGTTTCCGAAAGCCCTCAAAGACCCGAACCGGGGCATGATCCTGAGCGTGCTTCTTAAGCCGGGCTTCTTCGCCTCGCCGGATCGTTATTATGGCAAGAACTACAAAACGGCCACCTATGATGGCATCTCTTTTGAGCAAGCCGGTTACGACCTCCAGCGCCGCGAGAGCCATACCGACAGCAAGGGCAACACCTATTACACCTACGAAACCTACGCCAAAGGAACCATGTATCGTTTCGCCTATGACCGCAATTTCGCCGCGATCGTCAAAGTCCTCGAGAAGAGCGGCATCCTTTCCTTCGGGAGCGGTGGCCTCAAGAAAGTCGAGACCGAGTACATCGCCTTCAACAAGAAATTCCAGGTCCTCACGAGCGACGAGACGCTCGTGTTCTATCTTTTGACCCCGCAGATCCAGGAGAAGATCCTCGACCTCGAAGGCAAATTCAAAGGCAAGTTCTACATGGCCTTCATCGGGGACGAGCTTTTCATCGCCGTCAACGATTCCGACACGTCGATTGAGATCCCGTTCAAACAGCCGATCACCGTGGAGACGCTCACCCCGGTTATCGAATGCTTGGCTATTCCCGCCGTCTTCATTACCCTTTTGGGGCTCAACAAGAGCAAATTCCAGAAGGATGCCGGAACCCTGGTTCAGGGCTGAGTTTCCTAAGAAAACGGCAAGGAGGGCAGAAGCCCTCCTTTTTTGTTTTACCGATTTCATCCCGAAAATAGCAGTATCGGTGCGCTTTTACCAATTTATCGGTAATTCGCTAAGCCTTTTGCGCTCCTTTTGTCGTTGCCACGGCCGTTTTTCCTGTCTAAAATGATGGTGCACGTGTGCGCGATTTTTTGATCGGGCACAGGAGGAAAAACATGGCCATTCAACAAGAAGCGCGGAAAGGAATCATTGCGATTTGCGCCGCGCACAAAAAGGAGCCGTCTCCTTTGATGCCGATTCTCGAAGAGATTCAGAAGAAATACGGCTACATCCCTCTCGAAGTCCAGGAGCTCGTTTCCCAAGAAACGGGGATCCCGGTCGCCGAGATCTATGGTGTTGTCACGTTCTATAACTTTTTCTCGCTTACCCCGAAAGGCAAGTACGTGATCGGCGTTTGCCTTGGCACGGCTTGCTATGTCAAGAACAGCCAGGCAATCATCGATAAGTTCGAAACAATCCTTGGGATTGAGCCGGGCCAAACCACCGCGGATGGCCTCTTCACGATCGAAGCGATTCGCTGCATGGGCGCCTGCGCCCTTGCTCCGGCGGTTTCCGTGAATGGCAAAGTCTATCCGCAGATGACCGTCGATGGCGTCAGCAAAGTCGTCGATGAGTATAAAGCCAAGGAGGTCAACGCCTAATGGATAAGATCGAATCGCTTGATGCCCTCCAGAAGGACATCGACACCTGCTCGAAAGCCTTTGATGCGAAAATCAAAGGGCTCGGCAAGAAACGGGCCGTCATGGTTTGCGGGGGAACCGGTTGCTTAGCCAACGATTCCGACGCGATCCTCCACGAGCTCGAGAAGCAAATCAAAGAAAAAGGCCTCTCCGAAAAGGTCAGCGTCAACCACGTCGGCTGCTTTGGCTTCTGCAGCCAAGGCCCGTTCGTGAAGATCTTCCCGGAAGACACGCTCTATCATAAGGTCAAGCTCAGCGATGTCTCGCACATCGTCGATGACGATCTCATCGGCGGCAAGATCTGCGAGGATCTCCTTTACGTCGACCCGGTCACCCATGAGAAGGTGGTCCGCCAAGACGATATCAACTTCTACAAGAAACAAAAACGCATCTCGCTCCATGGCTGCTCTTTGATCAACCCGGATCTCCTCGAGGAGAGCTTGGGCTACGATGGCTTCAAGGCCCTCAAGAAGGTCTTGACCTCGATGAAGCCGCAACAGGTCATCGATGAAGTGTTGGCCTCGGGCATCCGCGGACGCGGTGGCGCTGGCTTCCCCACCGGGAAGAAATGGCAATTCGCCGCGAACCAAGTCGCCGATCAGAAATACATCGTCTGCAATGGCGATGAAGGCGACCCGGGCGCGTTCATGGACCGCTCGATTCTCGAGGGCAACCCCTTCGAGGTCATCGAAGGCATGATGATCGCCGGCTACGCCTTTGGCGCGAGCCAAGGCTACTTCTATGTCCGCGCCGAATATCCGGTCGCGGTGGAGCGCTTGCTCCGCGCGATGGACGATATGCGGAAGGTCGGACTCCTTGGCGACCATATTCTCGGAACCGATTTCAGCTTCGATGTGCACCTCCGCGAAGGCGCTGGCGCGTTCGTCTGCGGCGAAGAGACCGCGCTTCTCAACTCGATTGAGGGCAAGCGTGGCATGCCGCGTCCGCGTCCTCCTTTCCCGGCCATCAAAGGTCTTTGGGGCAAGCCGACCTGCGTCAATAACGTCGAGACGCTCGCTCAGATCCCTTACATCATTCGCGTTGGCGCAGCCGAATACGCCAAAGTGGGAACCCAAGGCAGTAAAGGCACGAAGGTCTTCGCCCTCGGTGGCAAGATCAACAACGTCGGCCTCGTCGAAGTTCCGATGGGCACGACGTTAAGAACGCTTATTTTCGATATCGGCGGCGGCATTCCGAATGGCAAGAAGTTCAAGGCCATTCAGACCGGCGGCCCTTCCGGCGGTTGCTTAACCGAGGAAGACCTCGACACCCCGATTGATTACGATACCTTGATCGCTCGCGGCTCGATGATGGGCTCGGGCGGCGCGATCGTCATGGATGAAGATAACTGCATGGTGGATGTTGCCCACTTCTACATGGACTTCATCTGCTCCGAAAGCTGTGGCAAATGCTCGCCATGCCGAATCGGCACGAAGCGCCTTTTGGAGATGCTCACCAAAGTCACGAATGGCAATGGCACCGAGCAGACCCTCAAGGATATGGAAACCTTGGCGACGGTCATCAAAGGCGGCTCGCTCTGCGCCCTTGGCCAGACCGCGGCCAACCCGATTCTTTCGACCATGAAGAAATTCCCGGACGAGTACCACGCGCACGTCGTCGATAAGAAGTGCCCAGCCCACGTCTGCAAGAAGCTCATGCAGTATTGGATCGATCCGGCGCTTTGCAAGAAGTGCTCCAAGTGCGCCCGGAATTGCCCGGTGAGCTGCATTTCAGGCGTTCCTGGCAAAGAAGCGTACGTCATTAACCAAGCGAAGTGCATCAAGTGCGGCACCTGTATGGCAGGCTGCCCCTTCCATGCCATTTCCAAACGCTAAAGGAGAAAGAACATGGATCAAGTCAATATCAAAATCGAAGGCCATGTCTATAGCGTCGACAAGAACCTCACCGTTCTTGAAGCCGCTCGTCAATGTGGCTACAAGATTCCGTCTTTGTGCTATTTCAACCATGGCCAGTGCTCGTTAGCCTCCTGCCGTGTCTGCCTCGTCGAAATCCGGACCGCCAGGGGTGGCAAGCTCTTTGCCTCCTGCGTCTATCCGGTGAGCGATGTGCCCGCCGAGAAGGGATTCGAGATCTTCATCTCCTCCCCGATGGCGGTCCAAGCCCGCAAAGCCTCGGTTGAGCTTTTGCTTTCGAACCACTCGAAGGATTGCCAGACCTGCGTCAAAAACGGCCAGTGCGAACTCCTTCATGTCGCCAACGTGACCGGCGCCGAAAGCGGCAAGTACATGGGCGAAATCACCCCGACGACCGTCGATATGGTGGCCCCGGGCATCGTCCGCGACACCGCGAAGTGCATTCTTTGCGGACGCTGCATCGAGAAGTGCAAATCGGCGCAAGGCATCGGCATCCTTGGCTTTGAGAAGCGTGGCTTCCAGACCATCGTTGGCCCGGCCAATAACCGCAGCTTCGCCGAAGTCCCGTGCTTACAGTGCGGCCAATGCATCGAAGTCTGCCCGACCGGCGCTCTCGCTGAGCACCGCGAGATCAATAAAGTCGACGAAGCGATGGCTTCAGGCAAATACGTGATCGTCCAAACCGCTCCGGCGGTGAGGGCTGCGATCGCCGAAGAGTTCGGCAAGATGCCGGGCGAAGAGAATGGCGAAGGCAAAATGGTCGCCGCGCTCCATCGGCTGGGCTTTGCTCGGGTCTTTGACGTCAATTTCGGCGCCGATTTGACCATCACCGAAGAAGCGCAGGAACTCGTGAACCGCATTACGAAGAAGACGGCTCCGCTCCCGCAGATCACTTCCTGCTCGCCAGGCTGGATCAACTACATGGAATTCTTCTATAGCGATCTCATCCCGCACGTGTCGACCTGCAAGTCGCCGCACGAGATGCAAGGCGCGATCACCAAGAGTTATTTCGCCAAGGCCCATAACCTCGATCCGAAGAACGTCTACGTGGTCTCGATCATGCCGTGCACCGCGAAGAAGTACGAAAAAGAACGGCCGCAGAATGCGGCGGTGGAACATCTCCCCGACGTCGATGCGGTTCTTACGACCCGTGAGCTCGCGGTCATGATCAAACGGGCTGGTCTTATCTGGGACAGCCTCCCCGAAGAGAAGTTCGATGACGATCTCCTTGGCGAATACACCGGTGCCGGAGCGATCTTCGGCGTCACGGGCGGCGTCATGGAAGCGGCCTTACGTACCGCTTACCACACCCTCAATGGCAAGGAGCACGATCCGATCGAATTCAAAGCGGTCCGTGGCTTCGAAGCCGTCAAGGAAGCCGAAGTCGATATTGGCAAAGCCGGCAAGGTCAAAGTCGCTGTCACGAGCGGCATGGCCAATGCCAAACCATTACTCGATGCAGTCCGGGCGGGGAAGTCTCCCTACGCCTTCATCGAAATCATGTGCTGCCCGGGTGGCTGCATCAATGGCGGCGGTCAGCCGTTCGTCAAGCCGTCCCTCCTCACCAATGGTGATGAGTCGATCCTCGACACCTATCGCCAAAAACGGGCGGACATCCTCTACTCGATCGACGAGAAGAAGAGCGTTCGCCAGTCGCACAATAACCCCGACATCATCCGTCTTTATAAGGATTACCTCGGGGGCTACGGCTCCGAGAAAGCCGAAGAGCTCCTTCACACCTCTTACGTGAAGGATCGGGAACAGTTCCCGGTGAAGAAGTAGATCTGTTAAATTGGGGGATGGGAGACCATCCCCTTTTCTTTTGGCGTTTTTCGGGGCACAAAAGACGAATTGTTGTCTATAGATAAGAGGAGGGGTGTTTGGCATGAATATTGTATTCGCAACATTAAAAATATAAAATGATGTTGCAAACTATGGACTATCAAGAAACGATTTTGGCGATTCTCAAAGCAAACAAGGGCTTCGTCACCTCAGAGGATCTCCGAAAAAACGATGTGCCTTTCTACGCTTTCACTTATTTTGGTTCGCGGCACCCGCTTCATAAAGAAGCCAAAGGCTTTTATTCGGTGGATTCCTGGATCAAAGACGAATACTTTCTTTTCCAATATCGCTATCCGAAATATGTTTTTTCTTATCAAAGCGCTCTCTTTCTTTTCCACTTGAGCGATCGTTCTCCAGAACGCCTTGAGGTCAGCGGGCCCAAGAATTACCGGCCGCTCGGGAAGGCAAAGAGTGACGTCATCCGCCACGTCGTGAGGCAAGACGACTTTTATTCTCTGGGTATCGCAAACGTTCAAACGATTTATGGGAATATGGTAAGGGCTTATTCGCCTGAACGGACTCTGCTTGACCTCATTAAGCATCGGGACAGCCTTGACCCTGAGGTTTTCGTAAAAGCCTTGAAAGCGTTTCAAGCCCGAGGTGAAAAAAACATTCCTTTGCTCTTAGACTATGCCGAAAAGATGGGAATCAAGAAGAAAGTCTATGACCTTCTGGAAGTGAGCCAATAAGGATGAATAAGCAATCACTTCAAGCTCGAATCGATCGGTTGGTTCAGGAAGAAAACATCCGTCCGAACGATGCGCTTCGCTTCTATTTCTTTGATGAATTCATTAAGCGCCTATCCCTTTCTCCTTACAAAGAGAACTTCATCTTCAAGGGAGGGTTTTATCTTAGTTCCCTTTTGGGCATTGCCACCCGAGCAACGATGGATATCGATTTTCTTTTGCAAAAAGAACCTTCGCAAGAAGAGAATCTCGTTCAGATCATTAACACGATTTCTCAAATTGATCTCGCGGATGGAATTTCCTTTTCTTTCGTCTCGATATCCTCTATTCGGGAAGAAGACCCTTATGGCGGTTTTAACGTTGTCTTGCTAGGGAAGTTTTAGAACATCAAACAACCCATCTCAATCGATGTGGCAACAGGGGATCCCATTACGCCGAATGCCATTGTCTATTCCTACCAAACATTCTTCGAAAAAGAGACGGTGGATTGTTTAGCCTATAATTTGGAAACCGTTCTTGCCGAGAAACTTCAAACGATTTTTGCAAAAGGCGAATTGAATTCGCGATGCAAGGATTATTATGACGTCTATATTCTTTGGAAAAAGGAGCGGGGGAATATCGATTTGCCGACGCTTAAAATGGCTTTCCAGAGGACTTGCGCTCACCGGAATACATCTTGGGATTTTCAAGGGTTGGGGAAAATAATCAATCGCATCGAAGCGAGCGAAGCCTTTGCTCTTCGTTGGATTGCTTATTCTCGTAAAAGAGAATATACCCAGAATCTCCCCTTGTCTTCTTGCCTAACCTCTCTTAAGGAAATCGCTTCTTTTTTGACGGACTAAACATCCTTTCGAAAAAACGCTCTGACTTGCCTTTATCGAGAAAGTTCTCCTCGTGTTCCTTCTCGCGGACAGCGCCCCGCCCCAAAAAGAAAACCCTTGGGCTGAACCCAAAGGGCATGGGTTTCATTCCAAAGGCTTTTCGCTTATTTTTTAGTTGGAATTTTGAAGGCTTCGAGCCCACCATAGACGATTTGGCTTTCGGCCAAAAGACGATGCTCATTGCCAGGCACTTCGCTATAGATCACGTAGCGGGCGAAGCAGATGCTCTCGCGGCAAAGGAAGCGGAAGGCTTTCGCAAGATTAGTTTCCGCGGTCTTGGGGAAGAACTTGCTGAGCGCTTTGAGGAGCGGGGTGGGCACGATCGCCTCTTTTTCCTCTTGGGCCAAACTGACCCGCGGGAAAATTGAGGAATAGTTGAGCCAGAAGCCATTCCAGGAGGGGTGGCGGACTTGGAAGAGCATGAGATCGGCGAAGAAGGCGCTGAAACTCGTATCGGCCTCCGCGGCCTGGAGCGCGTAATCGAAAAGGAAGGACGAGAGATAAAGATCGGCGGCGTAAAGAAGCTTCGCCTTGCTCATATAACGCTCATAAAGGACGTATTCGCTCACGCCGCTCCGCTTGGCGACTTTGGCCGTTTGGAAAGCGTTCGGGAAGGCATTTCCGCCTTCTTCGATCGTGGCGAAAAGAATAGCTTTTTCGGTTTCGTCCATCAGCTGTTCCCTCCCATCTGCACGAAGGCTTTGAGGCCATAGAGGATCAAGCTTTCGCTTTGGGCGCGGTTAGCCAAAGTATCGCTTTGGGGGTCCTGAAGCACATAGCCGGCGAAATAAACGAGGTGGCGGAGGCAATAGGACCAGAGAAGGATGTTGTCTTCCTCAGGCCCGATTCCATAGCGTTTGAGAACATTCACGGAATCGGAAAGAACTTTGTTTCGATGGGTCACGCGGTCATCTTTTAACGGCCAGATATGGGGGACCCCATGGCCATAATGGAGAGTGAAAAGGGTATAGGAAGGCTCCGAAAGAAGATAATCGAGATAAGCGCTGAAGAAGCCATGGAGCGTCTTTTCTTTCTCGGCGAGGGACAAAGCCTCTTCCGAAAGGGCCTCATAGACTTTTTCGCCCGCCTGAGCCAAAAGATTCTCTTTGTTATCAAAAAGGACGTAGAGGGGGTAGGCCTGGGAGTGGATGTCTTCGGCGATCGCTTCCAGGGAGAAACTCCGATTCTCGTTTTCTTCCGCGCCAAAAATGATCGTTTGCTCGATCGCTTTGTCTCCTCAAGGCGTTTTGGGATTTCGAAACCATGGTTTCCTTTGACTCGGGATTAGATCAAATTCAAAAAGGAGAAAAGGCGCTAAACTCGTTTTTCAACTCTGTTCTTTAAGTTTAGATCTAAAACGTCGATAAAACATCAACGAAGGGATTTTGCTCTTTCGTGCAGGCGAGAAAGACAAGCGCGGGCGTTTGTTATAGAATATTCGCATTATGGTAGAAGCTTTGATTTTTGATTTGGATGGCACGCTCCTCGATACCCTCACGGATATCCGCCTCGCGGTGAACGAAGCGCTCAAAGAATGCGGTTTTGCCTATGCTTTCAGCAAGGCGGATTGCCATTCCCTCATCGGCAATGGAGCCGACGTTTTGGTCCATAAAGCCCTCAAAGATCAGGACACTCCCGAGAATTTCATTCGGCTCAAAAAAGCCTATATGCCGCTTTACGCCGCCAAACAAGAAGATCACACCAAGCCGTTCAATGGCGAAAAGGCGACCCTCAATTTCCTTCATCAGCGGGGGATCAAGCTCTTCGTCTGCTCGAATAAACCCGATGCCTTAGCCCAGAAAGTCGTCACCAAATACTATGGCGAGGATCTTTTCGAAGAGATCCGCGGGATCAAAGAGGGGGATGCCCCGAAACCCGATCCGACGATCGTGAATGGCCTCATCGCCCGCTATGGCCTCGATAAAAGCAAAACCGTTTTCGTCGGGGATTCCCTGCCGGATTTATTGACCGCCCAGAATGCCGCGCTTCCGCTTTGCTTATGCCTCTGGGGCTATGGTTTCTATAAACCGGAACTTCTTCAAGAAGCGAAATACGTGATCAAAAAGCCCAAGGAGCTGGCTCAATTCGCCTTATGAGACCCCGGCCCAAGATTCATCCCTTCCCGCTTCCGAGCGCCGCCGCGCTTCTTTTATGCTTGGCCGCCCTGATTTTCTCCCTTTGTTATGAGGATCCGAATTACGCCCAAACAGACGACTTCGCTTCGACCTATTGGTGGGGCGGGGCCTTTGGGATGCTGGCCATCATCGAATGCTCCATCGACCTCTTCGTATCACCGACCGATCAAAAACGCGATATCGATGGCTTCCTCACCTCGGCCTTGGAGTTTGCGCTTTTGATCATTGTCTTACAAAGTTATTTCAGCCATTACGCCGATACGGAAGGGACTTATCGGGCGCCCCGTTACGCGGCGATGATTGCTCTGATTCTGATCGCCGTTCTTTCCGCGACGTACAAAGTCTTGGATTTCACCCATCCGGATTTCTTCAAAGATCCGCTTCACGGGGATGAAGCCACCTTGCTTCTCACCGGCTTAGGCCAAATCCTCTTCGCGGCTTACCAATGGAGCAACAGCGTCACCCATAGCGCCCTTTATGGGGCCGATGGGATCGCGATGATTGTCAGTTTGATCTTGGGCTTGGGCTCCTTCCTTTACGCCCTTTATCTTTTCTCCAGCAAGAAAGCGCTCGGGGAAGAAGAAATGGTGCGCAATGGCCTTTATGTCGTGGCGGCAGGGCTCCTCGCGAGCCTTGTTACCCTCTTCATCGCCGTCGGACTTTGGAATGAGAATTTGATCGCCTATCAGGTTTTCTATTGGGACGTCTTTTCGATGGTGGGCTACCTCCTCAGCTGCTCGGGCGGGGGCGGCTATCTCTTTTACGTCTACTATCGCTTAAGAAATTGAAAGGAAGCCTTAACGGGCTGTGGTAAAATTGATTTATGCATGAAGTGAAACTCTACAATTCTTTGGGCAACGCTTTAGAAACGTTCGTCCCGCTCGTCCCAGGCAAGGTCTCGATCTATTGCTGCGGGCCGACCGTCTATAACGATCCCCATATTGGCAACTTCCGCCCGGTCATCACTTTCGACGTCCTGCGCCGGCTTTTCATCCATTTAGGCTATGACGTCACATTCGTGAGCAACTACACCGATGTCGACGACAAGATCATCAAACGGGCCAAAGAGCTTGGCATCAGCGAAAAAGAACTGACCGAAGGGGTCATCGCCGAATACGCGAGGCTCGTCGATCAAATCGGCGCCCTCCAACCCGATGAGAAGCCCCGGCCGACCGTTTATATGCCTGAGATCATCAAATATGTCGGGGACCTCGTCGAGAAGGGCGCGGCCTACGTGGTCGATGGCGACGTTTATCTTAAAGTTCGCGATATCCTAGGCTATGGCGAGCTTTCGGGCAACACGATCGACTCGCTCGAAAGCGGAGCTCGGATCGATGTGAACGATAAGAAGAAGGATCCGCTTGATTTCGCCTTGTGGAAGAAAACAAGCGACGGAATCCAATGGGATAGTCCTTGGAGCAAGGGCCGGCCGGGCTGGCACACCGAGTGCTGCGTCATGATCGACTCGATCTTCCGGAAGCAAAATGGCTATATCGATATCCATGGCGGCGGTTTCGACCTCAAGTTCCCGCATCACGAGAACGAAATGGCCCAGGCCAAAGCCCATAACGGCAACAAATTGGCCCATTATTGGATTCATAACGGCTTCATCAACATCAACAACGAGAAGATGTCGAAATCCCTTGGGAACGTCATCTTGATGAAGGATGTGATGGCCCAGTTCGGGGGCGGGGCGTTCCGCCTCATGCTTTTGGCCTCCCATTACCGGGCGCCTGCCTCCTTCAGCGAAGACACGATCAAAGAAGCCCAGGTGAAGTTTTCCCAGCTTCAAGAAGCGATCAAAAAGGCCGCGATCAGCCTTCAGCTCAATGGCGTGGCGGATCCGGAAGCTCTCAAGCCGCAAGACGAAAAGGCCTTCCTCGATGCGATTTGCGAGGATCTCAATACCCCGAACGCCCTTGCGGTGCTCTATGACGAGAACAAGTCGCTCAATCTGATCTTGCGAAGCCGGCCGCTCAATCTCGACGCTCTCAAAGAGAGCTACGCCCGTTTAAGGGCCTATGAATTCGTTTTGGGGCTTCCTCTTGCAATTCCCCATCTAAGCGAAGATGATATAAAGCTCCATCACGCCTACAATCAGGCGAAAGAGGAGAAAGATTTCGCGAAGAGCGACAGCTATCGTCAAGCGCTCATTGCGAAAGGTCTCTTCTAACGATAAGGAGTGGAGCGCGTTATGGATTCCCTCGACCAAATCATCGTCAACTGGTTCAACACCGGCTTTGGAGGCGCCTCTTACCCTTGGGCAGGCAACCTCGTTTTGGTGCTCGTCTCCCTTTTGGCGGCCGCCTTTTTTGCTGGCATCATCGGCTTCGAACGCGAATACCACGGGCATGCCGCCGGATTACGAACCCACCTTCTCGTCGCGGTGGGCAGCGCCCTGATCATGATTGTTTCGATCTACGGCTTTCCGACCGCGATCGGGGGCCAAACCTACAATCGTGACCCGGCCCGTTTGGCCGCTCAGGTGGTCACCGGCATCGGCTTTTTGGGCGCCGGCACCATCGTTCAGACCGGAACTGACGTAAAAGGATTGACGACCGCGACGACCATCTGGGTCGTGATGGCGATCGGCTTAGCTTGCGGCAGTGGGAACTTCATCGTGGCCGCGCTTGCGACCGCCCTCGCTTACGTTTGTCTCGTCATGATGCGCAAGGCCGAAAAGATGTTGGCCCGCCGCAATCCGATCGTCATGATCGTCATGCCTTCCGACAAACCGGTTTTGAAGGAAATTATCCTGATAGCAAACCGCTATTCCATCGCAATCCGTGATACGCAATCCGAGCTGGTTTCCTATCAGGAAAACTCGGCGATCCGGATCACGATGCGCTGCTCTTTCGCCACCCAAAGCTCGATCACGGCCTTCGTTGACGAAATCCGCTTTACGCTTCGGCCGCTCGAACTCAAAGTATCGACCGACGCCCAATAATGAATTGACGATAAGTCTTAATATAGAAGGTCAAAAAAAGATACTCAATGGATAAAAAAGAGCGCACAATCATTTACGGAAAAAATCCGATTCGATCTGCTTTGGGGGCCAAGCACATACAGACTCTTTATGTGAGTCGCCGGCTTCTGAACGATCCCTTGGTCGCTCTTGCCCGTTCTTCGCAAATTGATATTCAGCCCGTTGACGATCGCGAGTTAGATCATTTGACCGATTCCGGGGTCCACCAAGGATTCGCGGCTGTCGTTAAGCCTTATGGAACCTTTTCCCTTGACGAGTTGATTCGCCAAGCCCAAAAACCCTATCCGCTTATTTTACTGCTTGATGGTATTGAGGATCCTCATAACCTCGGAGCGATTCTGCGGAGCGCCGATGCCTTTGGCGTCGATGGGGTCGTCCTCAAGAGTCATGATGAAGTTCAACTGAACGGAACGGTGGCCAAGGTCTCAACCGGGGCCATCGATTACGTCAAAGTTGCCGTCGTTTCTAACTTGTCGCAAGCCATGGAAAAACTCAAGGCTCAGGGCTACTGGATCGTTTCCAGTGATGGCAGCGCCCAACAGAGCTACGACGAAGTCGATTATGCTTGCCCGATTGGGCTCGTGGTCGGCTCCGAAGGCTTCGGCATCTCGCCTCTGCTTCTCAAAAGGTCCGATTTCGTGGTCAAAATCCCGATGTTCGGGCATGTTAATTCGCTGAACGCCTCCGTTGCGACCGCAATCTTCTTATCGGAGATTGCCCTCAAGCGCACTAAGCACAATACAAAATAGCTTCCCTAAACAAAGGGGCCTTAAAGGGGACTTGTTTTCTCATGACGATTGTTATCGACGAAGAACTCCTTCGCCGTTATCGCGGTGGCGATGGCTCTTCGCTCAATGAGCTGATTCGCCGCTACTATCTGAACCGAGCCTATTACTATTTCTCCTGCCTGACGCCGAAATGGAAAAAGATCGGCGAAGGCGAATGCAATGCCGTTTTCTTCTCCACCTTGCTTGCCTGCGCGGATAACTACCGGTTCAATGAAACCAGCTTCCGCACTTACTTCCATCATGCGATCCGCAACAACCTTTATCGGCTCGAAGCGGAAGCGCTGCCCAAAGAGAGCCAAACGCCGCTTTCTTTTTCGGAGCCGGTGGGCGAAGAAGGCTCGACCCTCGAGGACTTCGTTTCCTCGAATGAGAGCGAGGATCCGCGTCACTATGTCAACTTCATCGAGAAGCTCGATGGCCTCGCGGAGATCCCAGCCCATCTTTCGGCTTTCGATCTCCGGGTGGCTTGCCTAAAACTTGATGACGAATCGCTCCAGAGCATCGCCGACCAGCTTCATTGCTCGATCAAGAAGGTCCGTCTTTCCGAGGAACGCTTCCTCCGGCTGGCCAAGCGTTACGTCACGCGCGGTCACTTGGATTGATCTTGCTTCCTAAGGCATCCCCGAGAGGGGGTGCCTTTTCGTTTGCCTTCCTTAGAAGGAAGAAACGCTTGACGAAAGAAGGGGCGAGGCCTATCATTCATACGCTGAGGATTGATAAGGTATGGGTAGGGAAAAAGTTTTTTTGATTTGCTCCGAGTGCCTCTCACGGAATTACACCGTGACGAAGCGCAAAGATGATCCGAACCGCCTTGAACTCAACAAGTTCTGCCCGCACTGCGGGAAGTACACGCTCCACAAAGAGAGCAAATGAAAGGAGAACCCCCAAATGACCCCTCCGCATAAATACATGAAGGAAGTCGTCAAGGAAGGCAAACGCGTCCGTTGGCCTGACCGTGAGACACTTTGGCCCGCGATTGGCGTCGTGATCGCCATTTCCGTCTTCGCCGCCATCTTCTTGGCCCTTGAGGATTTGACCGCCTACACTTTGATCCAGCAGTTGGAGAAAGCCTTTGGAGGAAAATAAAGCATGCCTGCACAGTTAGGAGAGAAGCAGTGGTACATCGTCACCACCTATTCCATGCACGAGGCCAAAACGGCCGACAATTTGAAGAAGCGCATTATCAGTATGAACATGCAGGACTACATCCTGCGCGTTCTGGTCGCTGAACAAGAAGTTCCGGTGCTCAAGGATGGGCTTCCGACCGGGAAGACCAAGACCAAGAACCTTTATCCGGGCTATATCTTCGTTGAGATGATCATGACCGATGATTCCTGGTACATCGTCCGTAACACCCCGGGTGTCACGGGCATTGCCGGATCCTCTGGCGGTGGCCAGAAGCCGACGCCGGTCACCCGCGAGGAGATCGAACCGGTCCTCAAGCGGATGGGCATGATCGATTCCTCGATGTACGATCGCTACAACGTTGGCGATTCCGTCAAGGTCATCCATGGACCGCTCGAAGGCACCGAAGGCAAGATCATCTCGATCAACAAAGAGACTGGCGAATGCCGCGTCGATACCGTCTTCTTCGGACGTTCGACTCCGGTCGATGTCGATTTCTCCGAGATCGAAAAGATCTGATATTCTCGAAACAAAAACCTCACTTTCGGAAGAAGGTGAGGTTTTCTTGTCTTCAGTTGTCGACACTTTGTAGACAACTCAGTTTCGGACGTCCTCTTTTTCTTTCTCGATCTCGACTTTCCCCTTTTCAACGACCTTCTGATCTTCGGGCAGCTTCTCTTTGTTATAAAGGCTGATGAAGGTCATGATCGACGGAACTAACGGCGCCAAGCAGAAGAGGAAGCGGCAGAAGGTCTGATAGGAGAACTCCATCCCGCCGTTGACTTGTTCCTCCATGATGTAGACGGTGAGAGAGGTTGCGGAGAAAAGAATAAGAAAGCTCATTCCGATATCGAGGGCGATCCGCCAATAGTTTTCCTTTTGGATCAAAGCGAGGCAAACGAGGAAACTGAGGAAGGCGGCGACCGGAATATAGGTGTCAACATTCATCATGACCCGGAGGGTAAGACTGTACTCCTCGGGCCAAGGGAACATATAGAGGATCGGGATTTCGAAAGTGGAGGGGATGAGCAAGGACAGCGAGACCAAAAGCCAGGCGAACGAATAGAGACTCCGAGCATTGGTCGCGGTTTTGGCCTTATAAATGAAGATGACGAAGAAAATCAAAGTGAAGGAAAGAATCAGTTCGGTGAACTCATCGGCCATCTCGAGGAGAATGCTGGCTTGGAGGGCGCCCGAATCGAGGGCGACGTTCGCGTTCTCGACCAAGATGAGGATCAAGAAGGAAACCGAGCAGAAAATATGGATCAGATCGTAAATGGCAAAACCGAGGGTATTGAGCCGGCGGTCTTCTTCGCTATGGGGTTTGTTATCCGCGTGATGGATGATGTCAGTCATGGTGTCACTATAACCCACCTTTTGCCCGCCTGCACTAGGGAAGCGATTGGTATCGCTTTCGGACCTTCGTTATTTTTTTCGATGAAAAGACTTGAAAAAGTTAACCAAAAGAACCTCAATAGAGGCACAAAAAAATGATCTTGGATTCAGAATTCGACGCCATCGCGTCTCCGCTCATCAATCAAGCGGAATATCAAAGCATGAAAAACTACCGCGCCCACGGGCAAGTGAGCGTTTATGACCATTCGCTTTTCGTGGCGGAGCGGGCCTATCTCTATGCGAAAAAACGCCATCTCGACCTGGATTATACGAGCCTCGTGAGAGGCGCTTTGCTCCACGATTACTATCTTTATGATTGGCACAAAAAGCACAAGGGGCATCGGCTCCATGGCTTTTGCCATCCGGCTTGGGCCCTCCATAATGCCTTGCTTGCTTACGATCTCAACCCGACCGAGCGCGACATCATCCGGAATCACATGTTCCCGCTCACGCTTTTCCATTGGCCTCATTCGAAAGAAGCGCGTCTCGTGAGCAAAATGGACCACAAAGAAGCTCGCGTCGAAATGCACGAACAACGGGTTCCGTCCCTTCAGGTCTTGGTTTTTCAGGAGCGATGATTCGCCCCCCTTTCCTATATTTCCCAAACTCCTTTTCTCGTTCCTTTTGGCCTTTTGTTGTGTAAAATAAGTCAATCCATTCTTTACGGAGGGCGTTTTCATCAAAAACATTTGACGCGTTATTCTGGCTTCTTTGGTTCTGGCGAGCATCCCTTTATCGAGCTGTCAAAAGAACTCGATTTATGGGACGTACGCCTTTGAGATGGGCTCCCAAAAGGGGACTCACTTCGGGATATCCCTAACCCTGAGCGATACGATTTCCACTCCGGCGGAGCGGGTTTCGATCGCTTCGGAATACCAAGGCACTTATGCTTCGGATCTGGCGGAAGACGCCACGATCGTTCAGCGGCGCTTCACTTTTTCTTTTCAGAATGTTTCGGCGGCTTCCTCGGGGAGTTCAACCTCGGGCGATTCGTCCGCTTCTTCAAGCGAGAGCGCCTCTACTTCGGTAACGGCCTCGAGTTCGATCGTGGCCTCAAGCGCCTCTACGGAGGGCAGTGCTTCGGAAGGCACGGCCTCGTCAAGCGAAGAGGAGACTTCGACCGAAGACACCGGCACCACCAATATGGATATCAGCGCCGATAGGCTTTGGAGCTATTACGACGAAATGCCTGCCATGAGTTCGAGCATCCAGACGAGCTCCGCCACCGATGGGCGGGCGCTCCGACTCGAGTTCACGAGCTTCCGGCAAAATAACGTCCAGGCGACGAGCGATACCCCGGCGGGTTATGACTTCTTCTTCCCAGCCCGTTTCACCAAAGCGATTTTCGATGTCACTTTAAAAGGCAAAATGGCGGTCATTCAGATCCCGGTTTCGAGCCAAGACCTTCTTCTTAAGGTTCTGGCCGTCCTGGGCGGCGGCGACGTGAGCGAGCTTGATGATATTCATCAGGTGAAGCTCGAACTGACCAAACAGGATTGATATGGATAACGCGGACGCACCGATCATTGAGGTTTCGCACCTCACGAAAGACTATGGCTATGGCCGCGGCGTTTTCGATGTCTCGATTTCCGTTCATAAAGGCGAATGCTATGGCTATCTGGGCCCCAATGGCGCGGGCAAATCGACGACGATTCGCCACATCATGGGCTTTTCGAAGCCCCAGCAGGGGAGCATCAAGATCTTCGGGATCGAAAGCTTCGGCCATACCGATGAGATCCTCGAGAAAGTGGGCTACCTCCCGGGCAAAGTCGCGCTTCCTAACGGCCTCACGGGCAATGAATTCTTGACGATGATGGGACAACTTCGGGGCGGCATCAATAAGCCGATGCTCGATTATCTGCTCCAGAAATTCGAACTCGATCCCTCCCAAGACACCAAACGGATGTCCTTGGGGGTCAAACGCAAATTGGCGGTCGTGGCCGCATTCATGAACGATCCGGATGTCCTCGTCCTCGATGAGCCGACCTCCGGGCTTGATCCGTTGATGCAGAAACGCTTCATTGATTTCGTTTTGGAGATGAAGGGGAAGGGCAAGACGATCTTGATCTCGAGCCACATCTTCAGCGAAGTCGACGCGATGTGCGACACGATCACGATCATCAAGGATGGCCATCACGTCTCGACGATCAAAGCCAGCGATTTCAAAAAACGGCGCCGTCAAAAAATACCGGCTCACCTTTGTCGATGAGGCGGAAAAGGCAGCCTTCATCAAAGCCAATTCGAACCATAAGATCACCGATGAGGCTGGTTTGCAGCTTCAGGCCGAAGTCGAAAAGACCCACCTCAACGAATTCTTCGAGACGATGTCGCATTATGCGATCGCCCGGTTCGAGGAAGTCACTTTCTCGCTCGAGCAGTATTTCATGTCCTTCTACAAGGAGAACAAATCTTTCGGCGGCTTAAAAGGAATCGAAGGGAACGCCCAACATGGAAAATGAACCTTTGGTAAAACTGGATCATCTGACGAAAGACTATGGCGAAGGCCGTGGCACTTTCGACATCAGTTTCGATATCCCGAAAGGCGCCGTCTATGGCTATTGCGGCCCCAATGGCGCGGGCAAGACCACGACGATCCGCCAAATGATGGGCTTCCTCAAGCCCGACAAAGGCAGCGCCACCCTCTTTGGCCTCGATAGCTGGAAGGATGCCGAAGAGATCAAAAAGCACGTCGGCTACATTCCGGGCGAAATCGCCTTCCCGGATGTCGATTCCGGCACGGATTTCCTCAAGATTCAAGCCGACATGATCGGGTTGACCGATATGTCGCGAGCCGATTACATCGTCAATAAAATGCAGCTCGATCCGACCGCGAAACTCAAGCGGATGAGCAAAGGCATGAAGCAGAAGATCTCCCTCGCCGTTTCTTTAATTCACAATCCGGATCTCATCATCTACGATGAGCCGACGAACGGGCTTGATCTCTCCGCTTCCAAAGTCGTGATCGATTTCCTTAAGGACGCGACCAAAGATGGGAAGACCATCCTCATTTCCTCGCATATTTTCGACATCATTGCCAAGACCTGCTCGAAAGTGGGCTTCTTGGTCGATGGGCATTTGGTTCAGGAAGAGGCGGTCAAAGATGCGGCCGGGCTTGAGAATTCGTTCTTCGCGGCCCTAGCCAAGGAGGGCAAATAATATGCGGTGCTTCGCGGTCATGAAAAAAAGAGCTGGTCCGAACCTTTACGGATATTCGGAGCATCGCTTCCTTGCTTGCGGTGCCGCTCATCCTGCTCCTCGTGATGTGGCTTTATTCCCGGAATGGCGCCACTCCGGCGACTTCTTCGCCGGCTTCGACCTCCTCGAGCACGACGGCCGCTTCTTCGAATTCCTTTTTGGCCGCCCTCTTGCCGATGATGATTTTGATGATGATCGCGAGCTCGGTCCAAGTCACCGTCCCCAACGCGATCGCGGGCGAGAAGGAACGCAAGACCCTCTCTGCCATCATGATGACGCCGATCAAGAAGTGGGAGTATCTCTTGGGCAAGGTGCTTGCCCTCGTGATCATTGGCTTCTTATCCGCCATCATCAGCTTCTGCATCATCGCGTTCGCGCTTCCGGCGCTCCTCGGCCTTTCTTCGGTCAGTTATTCGTTCGGCCAGTATATCATGCTCTTCCTTTTGACCTTCCTGACCGTTTTGTTCTCGACGATGGTCATGGTCAGCTGGTGCTTGGAAGCGAAGAGCCTTCGCGAAGCGATGGGGGACGCCTCGATCTTCGCGGTCGTGATGATGGTGGTTCCCTTCCTCACCCGCAACCTCGATCTCAGTGAAAATTGGGTTACTTTCGCCCCGCTCATCAACATTTCCGTTGCCTTCACCGATGTGGCCTCGGGCGTGGCGGTGGACGCGGGCAAGATGACGCTCATCCTTCTGATGACGTTTGTTTATTCGGCGCTCTTTTTCGCGAACGCCGTCTACGATTCCCGCAAGGAAGGCGTGCTTGCTTAAGCTCGATTTGATCGACTTAAAGGCTTGACTTAGGTCAGGCCTTTTTCTTTTTCTCTTGTAATATGAACAAACGTTCATATAATAGACGGTGTTGAATATGAAAGGAAATTCATATTATGTCCCAAATGCCCGATGAGAATACCCTCGATAAGATGGAGGACCTCCTCAATATCGCGTCCGATTGCACTCGGCTCAAGATCCTTTATGCGATTTCGGAGAATGAAGCCAACGTCTCCGAGATCGTCGTGGCGGTGGGGGCGAGCCAATCGTTGGTCTCCCACCAGCTTAAGGTCTTAAGGAAGGCTCATCTCGTCGCGACCCAAAAAGAAGGGCATAAGGTCTTTTATAAGTTGGCCGACGATCACGTCATGAAGCTCTTGGAGGTCGTCCACGAACACGTGGAAGAGAAGTAAGATGGCCAAAGAAAAAGCCTGCGAATGCGAAGAAAACGAGGAGAAGCCCTTAACCAAGGCCCGCCTCATCCTTTTACTTTCGCGGCTTGCCGTGAGCGCTCTATTGGCCCTTCTTGCCTATTTCGTCTTCACCGAGAGCGCCTATGGACTCTGGGTGAACCTGAGCCTCAACATCGTAGCCTGGCTCATCTGCGCCTACGATTTGGTCTACGAAGGCTTTATGAATACTCTGAAGAGCCACAATCCCTTCGATGAAAATACTTTGATGACGATCGCCTCGATCGGGGCGTTCTGCCTCCGTTTCTTCGGGAGCGACTACAACGAATTCGTCGAAGCGGTCATGGTGGTCTTCCTCTATCAGGTGGGCGAGCTCTTTGAGACGATCGCGACCGAAAAATCCCATGAAGCGATTAAAAACGCGGTCGGTTTACGGGCCGCCTACGCGAATAAGTTAGTAGGAAATGACCTCGTGAAAACGACGCCCGAAGCCCTCCAAATCGGCGATGTGGTCCTTGTGAAAGTCGGGGAGATCCTCCCCGGGGATGGGACGATCGTCGAAGGGGAAGGGGCGATTGATATGTCTTCCCTCACCGGCGAATCCTTGCCGATCGAGAAAAAGCTCGGCGACAAAGTCAATTCCGGGACGATCCTCAAAAGCGGATCCTTAAAAATCCAGATCGAAAAGACCTACGCCGATTCGACCGTGAGCAAGATTCTCTCGCTCGTCGAGAACAGTTCCAAGAGCAAATCCCACGCCGACCGCTTCATCACGAAGTTCGCCCGGATCTACACCCCGATCGTGGTGGGTCTTGCCGCGATTGTGGCTGTCGTGCCTCCTCTTTTCTTGGGGATCCACGATTCCGCGGTTTGGTTTCAATGGCTCTACCGGGCCATCTGCTTCCTCGTGATCTCTTGCCCTTGCGCGATCGTGATCTCGGTTCCCCTTGCCTATTTCTCGGGGATTGGCCTTGCGAGTAAGCATGGCGTCGTGATCAAAGGGGCCGCCTATTTCGATAAGCTCAATGACCTTGGCGTTTTGGTGAGCGACAAGACCGGGACCCTGACCTATGGGGACTTCCGGCTCACCAAAATCGTGCCGGTGGGAGTCGATGAAGGTGTCTTCGCTTCGTCCTTACGGGCCGCCGAATGCCGGAGCGATCACCCCTTGGCCAAAGCGATCATGAAAGGGGCGAATGCGGGTGAAATCTCGGCAAAAGTGACCTCTTATAGCGAAATCGCGGGCAAAGGCGAGGAATGCGTCTACGAAGGCAAACACATTCTTTCAGGCCGAAAAGCCCTCTTCGACGAAAGAAAAATCACGGTGCCGGAGGTCGATGAAACCGGTTCGATCGTCTATCTTTCGATCGAGGGGAAATACGCGGGTTATGTGGTCCTCAATGACGTGGTGCGGAAGGAATCCCAAAGCCTGATCGAAGGCTGCAAGAAACTCGGGGTCAAGACGGTGATGCTGACCGGAGACAAAACCCGTTCGGCCGAAACGGTGGCCCACACGCTGGGGATCGAAGAGGTCCATAGCGAGCTTTTGCCTGAGCAAAAGACCAACCTTCTCAAAGAGAAGATCGACGATACCGACAAATCCGTGGCCTACATCGGCGATGGAATCAACGATGCCCCTTCCATCATTTTGGCCGATGTCGGGGTGGCGATGGGCGGCTGCGGGAGCGACATGGCGATCGATTCCGCCGATGTCGTGATCATGAATGACGATCCTTCGAAGATTGTGACTGCCCTTGCGATCGCGCGGGCCACGCGGCGCCGGGCGATCGAGGATATCGTGATTGGCCTCAGCGTGAAGCTCGCGATCATGATCTTGGCGATCGTTCTTCCGAAGATGCCCCTCATCATCGCGGTTTTGGCGGATACCGGCCTGACGATGGTCCTCGCGATTTACTCGCTTTTGCTCCTTTATAAACGGGTTCGTTTGTAAATAATGACGCGAGAAGCCGAAAGAATTTGCTTTCGGCTTTTTAGTTGCCTACAATGGCGGGGATTTCAAAGAAAGACGGGTGATAGACGGCAATGGAAAACACCTTAACGGACGACTGTAGAATTCGAATGGAGAAAGCCGTTTTCCTGCCGTCTATCGCTTAGCGCGGAGCGGTTTTCTCCTTACCCCATTTTTGGGAAGCGGAGGAACCGCGAATGAAGGATAAGAAAAATCAGAGAATTCCCCAAAAGACCGCGAAGTCTTTTGACGACGCCCGTTTTAAAACGGCATCGGAGTCTTCGCTAGAGGATCTCTACAAAATCTATAATTCCAGCTTTGACGGGCTTAACGACGAGCAAGTCGAAACGGCTCGGGACGAGCATGGCAAAAACATTGTCGTGAAGGGCAAGAAAAAGAGCGCCTGGGCGCGCTTTTTCCTCTCCTTCGCCAATCCATTCACCATCGTTCTTTTAATCTTGGCTGCCGTGAGTTTCGTGACCGATTATCTTTTGGCTGCCCCCGAGGATAAGAGCCCGACCGCGAGCATCATCATCGTCGTTTTGGTTTTGGTGAGCGGGGCGTTTCGCTTCTTCCAAGAGGAACGGAGCGGCAAGACGCTTGAGAAACTCTCCAATCTCGTTGAGACCACGACCGCGGTCCTCCGGGAAGCTCATTCCCAAGAGATCCCGCTCGATGAGGTGGTGGTTGGGGATGTCGTCACTTTCGCCGTCGGCGATTTGATCTCGGCCGATGTCCGGATCCTTTCGGCCAAGGACTTCTTCGTCTCCCAGAGCGCCCTTTCGGGCGAATCGGAGCCGGTTGAAAAGACGGTGGATCTCAAGCCGAACTATCAAGGGCTGAGCGATCGGAGCAATCTCGCTTTCTTAGGCTCCACCGTGGTTTCCGGGAGCGCCAAAGCCCTTGTGATCGCGGTTGGGAACGAAACGATGTATGGCTCGATTGCCTCCCGGAGCACCGGGCTAAAGAAAGAAAAGACCGCCTTCGATAAAGGGGTCGATTCGGTCAGCTGGCTTTTGGTCCGCTTCATGCTCGTCATGGTGCCGGCCGTCTTCCTGATCAACGGCTTCACCAAACATGACTGGCTCGAAGCCTTTCTTTTCGCGATTTCCGTCGCGGTGGGACTCACCCCGGAAATGCTGCCGATGATCGTGACCTCTTGCCTCGCCAAAGGAGCGATCACGATGGGCAAAAAGAAGGTCATCGTCAAGAACATCAACTCGATTCAGAACTTCGGCGCCATGGATATCCTTTGCACCGATAAAACGGGAACCTTGACCCAGGATCGAGTCGCTCTCGAAGACCATTTGAACGTCAATGGCGTCACCGATTACCGGGTGCTGCGCCACGCCTTCCTCAACTCGTATTACCAGACCGGGCTCAAGAATTTGATGGATCAATCCATCATCGCCAAAACCAAGGAACTCTCCGAAAGCTACCCCGGGCTCCAGAATCTCGACAAAATCTACACCAAAGTCGATGAGATCCCGTTTGATTTCGAGCGGAAAAGAATGTCGGTGGTGGTCAAAGACGCGACGGGCAAAACCCAGATGATCACCAAAGGCGCTCTCGAGGAGATCCTTTCGATCTGCGCCTTTTGCGAAGGCGATAACGGGGTGGTGCCCCTCGATGAAATGACCCTCAAGAAGGTGCGGGACATGGTCGCGGATTATTCGCGCCGGGGCTTCCGGGTCATCGCGGTCGCTCAGAAGAACAATCCTTCGGCCGTCGGGGCCTTCAGCGCCCTTGACGAAAAGGATATGGTCCTCATCGGCTATCTGATCTTCTTCGATCCACCCAAAGAGAGCACCGCCCAAGCGCTCAAGCACCTCAAGGAATATGGGGTCACGACCAAAGTCCTGACGGGCGATTCCACCGAAGTGGCCGAGTATATTTTCAAATTGGTTGGGTTACCCTTCACGGGCGTTCTTTTGGGCAAAGACGTTGAGGGGATGGATCAGAAATCCCTCGAAAGCGCAGTCGAAAAATGCAATCTCTTCGCCAAGCTTTCGCCCGAGGACAAGGCCCGGGTCGTCCAAGCTTTGCGGGCCAATGGCCATGTGGTTGGGTATATGGGCGATGGGATCAACGATGCCCCGGCCTTAAAAGCCGCCGATATCGGCATCTCGGTCGACACCGCGGTCGATATCGCGAAGGAAAGCGCCCACGTGATTCTCCTCGAAAAAGACCTCGAGGTGCTCGTCGATGGCATCATCGAAGGCCGCAAGACCTACGCGAACATGATCAAATACATCAAGATGACTGCCTCGAGCAACTTCGGCAACATCTTCTCAGAGCTCGCCGCAGCCGCCCTTTTGCCCTTCCTTCCGATGCTCCCGCTTCAGCTCCTTTTGCTCAACTTGATCTATGACTTCTCTTGCATCGCCATCCCCTTTGATAACGTCGATAAGGATTACCTCCAAAAACCTCGGAAATGGGATGCCTCTTCGCTGGGGCGCTTCATGCTTTGGATGGGGCCGACCAGCTCGATTTTCGACTGGCTCACCTACGCGATCATGTTCTTCGTGATCTGCCCGCTTTATGCCGGTGGGAAGTGGGGGAGCGCTGAGTGCGATAGCGCGCTATTCATCGCGCTTTTCCAGACGGGTTGGTTCGTCGAAAGCATGGCGAGCCAGTCGCTCGTCATCCATATGATCCGGAGCGATAAGATCCCCTTATTTCAGTCGCGGAGCTCCTGGCAATTATTCCTGGCGACGGGCTTAGCGGTGGCTCTCGCGATCGCCTTGCCCTTTATCCCGGGCGTTTCCACCAGTTTGGGTTTGGCGCCCCTTCCGGCGATGTACTTCGCTTACCTCGCTTTGGCGATCTTGCTCTATATGCTTCTCGCGACGTTCGCCAAGAATCTTTATAAGCGGCGGTTCGGGGAGGTGCTCTAAATGAAAATTGCTCTGAGCGAACTCGATTGGGGCTCCTTCGGAATGTGGCTCGGGATCATCGGGGGCATCCTGGCCCTCTTCTTGGCCGCCTTGATCATCCTGGCCTATCGTCATAAAAAGTAGCGTTTTCGCTCTTGAAATTGAAATTTTTGTATCCTGTATGCTTCCTTTTCAATCCCAAGAGAGCGAAAGGCGTTTTTTAATGGAGATAAGCTTTGAGCTCATTCAAAACCACGGACGAAATTTGTTGATCCATTTTCTCCATGTTTTTTACGCTGATTCCAAACGAAGCGGCCAAGGCGTGGCAATCGCCCAAAGTAGGATAGAGATTGCGGTGGATGCTCATTCCGTGCATTAGTAGCGATCCGCACGGCGTCAAATCATAGGCGGGTGAAAGCCCATAGGATTGCTTTTTCTCATCGTAAAGAAAAGCGAAATTCTTTGCGTGATCGTCATTGTTTTGGGCGAGAACGTTGAAAACCATTCTCCGATAGACTTCTTCAAGCGCCCCGATGTCTTTCGTCAATTTCCAAGTCGCTGAGAAAAGATGACCATAATCCAATAAGCCACCCCCCAAAGGCACTTCGTAAAGCGAAGCTAAAGAAATCATGTGAATCCGTTCCCTGTTTGCCCGGTCGAAACGAAGCGAGGCGAAATAGCCGGGGCAACGCTCACTCTTAAAGAGGGTGAAAGAGGCAACATGGATACCGCATCGAGAAGCCGCTTGATTATAAACGTATTCGTCCTTCCCGAAGGAAAGGGGGTCCTGCGGCCCGGGGAATTTGACCAGATAATCCTTTCCGTTTTGGCGATAATGGATTTTGGGGTGGGCCCCTCCGGAAGAACCTCCTAACGCCGCGAGGAGATCCAAGGCAGCGCAATCTCTCTTTTCAATTAAAGCCAAACATTCCTCACGGGCCTCATCAAAAGAGAGTTGGTCATCCAAAAGGTCTTCTTTTTTTTCGTGATAGCGTAAGGCGCCAAGCGCCCTTTCATCCAATAGAGCCAAACGAGCTAATGGATTTAGTTCGCTCGGGTTGATGCCCTTTTTCAAGAGCCATTGGTTCGTGAGGAAGGACCCCCAGGAATCCGGCAAGGAATCATTGAAAACGCCGAAAAGAGAGGCCGGTGATTCTTTCTTTGGCAAGAAAATCCCCGGTTTGAGGGGCAACGAAAAAGGCGAAATCGAAAAGCCTTCTTTAAGCCAGCCTTCGGCATAAGCGAAACCGATCTTTCCCTCATGGTTCATCAAAAGGGTTCCGACGAGGCGCGAATGATAAAACACGTCCAATGACGTTGGATTTTTAACCACGAAGGAACTCCTCTTTGCTCAGGGGCGCGGTCTTTTCGAAAAGATGGGTAAAGTCTTCCAGGCAATCCAAAACCGCGGCGAGATTGAGGAGCGAACGCAAGGAGATTTCGCCCGTTTGTTCAAAGCGCTGGAGCGAGCCGAGCGAAACTCCGCTTCGGCGGGCCAGTTCCTTTTGGCTGTAGTGCTGTTCTTTTCGTTTTTGCCGTTCTTGTTTGCGAATGGCTTCCATGGCATCGCCAAAGGTGGTGCCAAAGGAATAGGGATTTTCTTCTTGTTCCATACAACTAAAATATTAGTTATTTAATCGATTTTATGCAAATAATAATTAGCATATTAATTAAATCTATAGACTTTCATCTCTAGATACGTTGCTTTTTTCGGCAGCTTACTTACCCTGACCGAAAACGAAGATGCCCTGCTTAGACGGATTGGAACCTTTTTGTGCACGGTGAACAAAAAACCGAAGCCAAAAAGAATCGTTGCAATAGCCCTTGCCCGCGCGTATAGTATTTCACGTGCGCACAATGCGCATAGCGTGGAAGAGCCTTCTGACGAGGACCCAATTACCACTGCATGATTGTTCAAAAGGAGGACAACATGGGAAAGAAAATCGTCAAAGTCCTGAAAATGGAACTCCCCGGCGGGGAAGCCCATCCGGGACCAAAGCTCGCTTCGGCGGGTGTCCAAATGGCCAAGTTCTGCACCGACTTCAACGCGAAGACGGCGGACCGCAAAGGCCAGAACGTGCCGGTGATCATCACCGCGTACGAAGACAAGTCGTATGACTTCGTGATCAAGACCACCCCGGCGGCGGACTTGATTCTCAAAGCCGCGAACTTGAAGAAAGGCTCGGGCAATCCGAAGAAGATCGTCGGCCACATCTCACAAGCGCAGTGCGAGGAAATCGCGAAGTACAAGATGCCGGATCTCAATGCCAATGACGTTGAAGCCGCGAAGAAGATCATCGAAGGCAGTGCCCGTCAGATGGGCATCACCGTCGACAAGTAAGGAGGGCACACACCATGAAAAAGAATGGCAAAAAGTACGAAGCCGCCCTCAAGTTAATCGATACCACCAAACAGTATTCGCTCGAAGAGGCCGCTGCCCTTCTCAAGAAGACCAGCGTCACCAAATTCGATTCGACCATCGATGTGAGCTTCAAGCTCAACGTCGATCCGACTCAAGCCGATCAACTCATCCGCGGCACCTTGGTGCTCCCGCACGGGAACGGCAAGACCAAGAAAGTCCTCGCCCTTACGATGGGCAAGCAGGACGAAGCGAAGGCCGCTGGCGCGGACTTCGTCGGCGCGAAAGATATGCTCGAGAAGATCCAGAATGAAAACTGGTTCGGCTTCGATGTCATCGTCGCGACCCCGGATATGATGGGCGAACTCGGAAAGATGGGCCGTGTCCTCGGACCGAAAGGCTTAATGCCGAACCCGAAGAGTGGCACTGTCACGATGCAAATCGGACAAGCCGTCACCGAAATCAAGAAAGGCAAGATCTCCTATCGTGTTGATAAAGATGGGAACTTGAATATCTCGATCGCCCGTTGCTCCTTCGCCGATAAGGACATCGTGGATAACCTCCTCGCTGTCTGCGACGCGGTGGCCAAGAGCCGTCCGTCGACCGTCAAAGGCCTCTTCATCCAGTCCGCTGTGGTTCATACCACGATGGGCCCTGGCATCAAGATCACCTTCGACGCCCGCAACTAATCTGAGCCGATCCGTCTCACTTCGGTGAATTGCTTGCTATACCTAAGATCGCAACCGGCACGTGCCTTAATAATCCAGATTGCTGAGGTTCGCATTCACAATAGACCCACAAAGGAATATCAAGCTTCACATAGTCGCCAAAGAAAGGAGGAACATTGGAATGAACAAGGATGTTCTTCAAGCCAAGAAAGATTCCGTCAAGGAAATCACGGATGGCCTTAAGAATAGTTCGACCGTCGTGGTGGTCTCTTATCAGGGATTAACCGTCGCCGAACTTACGGAACTCCGTCGCAAACTCGCTGAGAAAAACGCGCACATGGGTGTTTACAAAAACACGCTTGTCGCCCGCGCTCTCAAGGATAACGGCGTGACTGTCGACGCGTCCTTCCTTCAGGGCCCGAACGCCTTCGTCTTCTCGAAAGACGTGAGCGCTGGCGCCGCCATCGTCAACAAGTTTGCCCGTATCCACGATAAACTCGTGGTTCGCGGAGGCTTCGTTGAGGGACAAGTGGTGGATGCCGAAGGCATGAAAGAAGTCGCCAAGATTCCGTCTAAAGAAGCGTTGCTCTCGATGTTCTGCATGGTTCTTAATGAACCCGTCGCTGGCTTTGCCAGAGCCGTCAAGTCGATCGCTGATAAGACGCCGGCCGCCGCTGCAGTTGCAGCTGCTGCTCCGGCAGCCAATTAATGGAGGAAAAATACCATGGCTGAAAAGTTAACCAACGCTCAGATCATCGACACCCTTAAACAGATGTCGGTTCTTGAGCTCAATGCTCTTGTGAAAGATGTCGAGAAGGAGTTCGGCGTCACTGCCGCCGCCCCGGTTGCCGCTGCTGCTCCGGCCGAAGAAGAAGTCAAGAAGGGCCCGTCTGAGGTCAACCTCATTCTCAAGGGTCTTACCCCGAGCGCGAGCAAAGTCGCGGTCATCAAAGCCGTCCAGGCCATCACTGGTTTGGGCCTTATGGATGCCAAGAAGCTCGTTGATGCTGCGCCGAGCACCATCAAAGAGAAGATCAGCCCGGTCGAAGCCGAGAGCCACAAAAAGACTCTTGTCGATGCCGGCGCCGAAGTCGAAGTCAAGTAGTCTATCTTATCCGTTTTGAATGCCCTTCCCCGGGACTTCGTCGCCCTGGGGAGGGGATTTGGCTTTCTTAGGGAGGACGCGTTTCTATGCCCCAATACTTCGATAATGTCGAGGCGCTTGAGCATAAGGACATCACCGTGGAGTTCACGCTCCAAGGCGAGAAGTACTCTTTAAAAAGCGATAGAGGCGTCTTCAGTAAAGACAGCTTGGACGATGGCACGCGTTATTTGCTTGAAACCATCCTCCAAGCCGATCTTGGAACTAGCCTCCTCGATGTAGGCTGCGGCATAGGGCCAATCGGACTAATCCTTGCCAAAGCTGACCCGAAGCGATACATCACCTTGTGCGACGTGAACCTTCGCGCCCTCGAATTGGCGAAAGAAAATGCTGTGCGTTTGGGCGTTTCTTCCCAAGTCGAGATCATCACCAGCGACGTATACACCAACATCTCCCATCCTTATGACACGATAGTCTCGAACCCGCCCATTCGTGCGGGAAAAGCGGTCACTTACCGGATCTACGATGAGGCCCCAACCCATCTTCATGATGGGGGCAAGCTGATTATTGTGATCCGCCGTCAGCAAGGCGCCGAAAGCGTCTACGAGCATCTCTTATCCTTATTTAATAAGGTGGAGATTCTCTACCGTCACAAAGGCTATTACGTCATTGCCGCCACGAAAGAGGAGCACACCCTAAAATGAGTAAAGAACAAGAAGTCGTCGAATCCTACCGCAAAAAGTACGAAGGCAATGATGCCAAGTACGCGCCGACCATCGCGAGAAACGATCGTATCGATTTCTCCAAGATCAGCGGCGATACCCCGCTTCCTTATCTCGTTCAGATTCAAACCGAATCGTTTAAATGGTTCGTCGAGAAAGGCCTTGATGAAGTCCTCAAAGAGGTCTTCCCGATCGCCAACTACGCGAACACGGTTTTCATCGACTATGTGAATTGCCACTTCGAAGAGCCGGAATACGGCCCGCTCGAGTGCAAAGAAGGGGACCTTACTTATTCAAGCAAGCTCAAGGTTACCCTCCGTCTCCGGAATAAACAGACCGGCGAAATCAAGGAAGACAATGAGGTTTTCATGGGCGATGTCCCGATGATGACCGATTCCGGCACTTTCGTCGTCAATGGCGCGGAACGGGTCATCGTTTCGCAGATCGTCCGTTCGCCTGGCGCTTATTTCCAAGACACCGCCGATAAATCCGGCGTTCATACCTACAATGGCGAAATCATTCCGACCCGCGGCACTTGGCTCCAGTTTGAGAGCGATCTCAAAGGGGTTATGTGGGTCCGCATCGATCGGCAAAGAAAGATGCCGGCCACGATTCTCTTCAAGGCCTTAGGCATCGATAGCGAAAAAGCCATCACCGATCTCTTCGGCGATAGCGATTCGATGAAACTGACCTTGGCCAAAGATTCGGCCATCCATAACGGCACCGAAGCCTTGATCGATATCTTCAAGAAACTCAAGCCGGGCGAGCCGATCACCCAAGACGGCGTCGTCAATTTCCTCGTTCAGAAGTTCTTCGATGACAAGCGTTATGACCTCGGCCGCGCTGGACGGTTTAAGTACAGCACGAAGCTCGGCGCCTATGACCGCTTGATCGGCCGCGTTTTGGCCGAGAACCTCGTGAGCGCCGATGGCGAGATCTTTACCAACAAGAATGGCGAAGCTTTTGTCAAGGATTACAAGCTCACCAAAGAAGACGTCCAGGAACTCCGCGACGCGGAATTCTTCGAGAAGGGCGCCCATCTCAAGAAAGTCAAAGTCAACGAAAAGCTCGACACCTATTCCAACGTCACTCTCGTCAAGGTTTACGCCAACGACAAGAAGGAAGACGGCGTCACGAACATCATCGGAACCGATCTCTCGCTCAATGGCGATGAGACCCATCCGTCGGTGTCCCGCGTCACGATCAGCGATATGATCGCCTGCTTCTCGTATTTCTGCAATATTCAAGAAGGCATCGGCCAAACCGATGATATCGATCACCTCGGTAACCGCCGGGTCCGCTGCGTCGGAGAATTGCTCCAGACTCAGTTCCGGATCGGTCTTACCAAGATGTCGAAGACGGTCCAGCAGAAGATGTCCATCACCGACCTCGACACCGCGAAACCGCAAGCCCTCGTCAACATCCGTCCGCTCACCAGCTCGATCCGCGAGTTCTTCGCCTCGAGCCAGCTTTCGCAATTCATGGATCAGACGAACCCGCTCGCCGAACTCACCAATAAGCGCCGTATCTCCGCTTTGGGCCCTGGCGGCTTGACCCGGGATCGCGCCTCGATGGAAGTCCGCGATGTTCACTACACCCACTATGGTCGTATCTGCCCGATCGAGACCCCAGAAGGTCAGAACATCGGTCTTATCAACAACCTTTCGACCTACGCGAAGATCAATCAATACGGATTCTTGCAGACCCCGTACCGTCTTGTCCTTCATAAGAAGGGCGACGATGGCCAGATGCATTACTACGTGAGCGATCGCGCCGAGTATCTCTCGGCCGATGACGAGCGCGGCCACTACATCGCCGAGGCCAACATCCGTCTTTCCGCTCCGGAAGTCATCGATTTCGATGGCAATAAGGAGTCGGTCAAGGAAATCCTCGATGACGAAGTCGTCACCCGGCACGATGACGAGAACGCTCTTGCCAAGAAGGAACTCGTCGATTACGTCGACGTCTCCCCGAAGCAGATCGTCTCGATTGCGGCCGCTTGCATTCCGTTCTTGGAGAACGATGATAGCACTCGTGCTTTGATGGGCGCGAACATGCAGCGTCAGGCTCTCCCGTTACTCCGTCCGGAAATCGCTTATGTCGGAACCGGTCTTGAAGGCGTCATCGCCAAAGACTCGGGTTTGGCGGTGGTGGCCATCGCCGATGGCGAAGTCACGTACATGGACAGCGCCTCGATTGCCGTCAAAGAAGGCAAAGAGACCCGCACCTATCACCTCCAGAAGTTCGATCGCTCGAACCAGGGCACCTGCATCAACCAGACCCCGATCGTTCACGTGGGCGACAAGATCAAAGCCGGTCAGGTGATCGCCGATGGTCCGGCCATGAAGAATGGCGAGTTGGCCCTTGGCCACAACGTCCTGGTCGCCTATATGACCTGGCACGGATACAACTACGAAGACGCCGTCATCATGTCCGAACGCATGGTGAAGGATGACGTTTATACCTCGATTCACATCGAAGCCTATGACCTTGAGTGCCGCGAGACGAAACTCGGCAACGAAGAGATCACCCGCGACGTTCCGAACGTCAGCGAAGACGCCAAGACTTACCTCGACGAATCTGGCATTATCATCCCGGGCGCCGAAGTCAAGGAAGGCGATATTCTCGTGGGCAAAGTCACGCCGAAAGGCCAGACCGAGCCGACGCCGGAAGAAAAACTCCTGATGGCCATCTTCGCCGAGAAGACGAAGGATGGCAAGGACAGCTCTTTGCGCGTGCCGCATGGCGGCGCAGGCATCGTCCTCAAAGTGAAGATCTACACCCGCAAGAACAAAGATCCGCTCTCGCCGGGCGTCATCATGAAAGTCCGCGTCTACATCGTCCAGAAGAGAAAGATCTCCGAGGGCGATAAGATGTCCGGCCGCCATGGTAATAAGGGCGTTATCTCGAAGATTCTGCCGATTGAGGATATGCCGTTCCTTCCGGATGGCACCCCGATCGACGTGATGCTCTCCCCGATGGGCGTTCCTTCCCGTATGAACATCGGCCAGATCCTTGAAGTCCACCTTGGCCTCGCCTGCCGCAAACTCGGCATGCGCGTCGCCACGCCGGTCTTCGATGGCGTCTCGAACGATGAGATTTTCGATTTGATGAACAAAGCCGGCCTCTCGAGCGATGGCAAGACCGTCCTCTACGATGGCCAGACCGGCGAGCGTTTTGAAGAACGCATTTCCGTCGGCGTCCAGTACATGATCAAACTGGTCCACATGGTCGATGATAAACTCCACGCTCGCGCGACCGGGCCGTACAGCCTTGTCACCCAGCAGCCTTTGGGCGGCAAAGCCCAGAATGGCGGCCAGCGTTTCGGCGAAATGGAGGTTTGGGCTCTCGAAGCTTACGGAGCCGCCCACACTTTGCAGGAGATGCTCACCATCAAGAGCGACGACCGGGTCGGCCGGAGAAAGTGCTACGAAGCCATCATCAAGGGCTTCCCGATTCCGAAACCGGGCATGCCCGAAGCCTTCAAAGTCTTCACCAAGGAACTCAAAGGCCTTGGCATGGACGTCAAGCTTTACAACCACGAGGACGAAACCATCGATATGGACGCTCTCGCCAAAGAAGCCCTCATCGAAGAGCGGAAGGTCAATTCCGCGATCCGCAATCTCACTTCGCCGCGCGAAGATGAGAAACCCGACACCGTCGAGGTGTCGAATGAACAGGCGGAGGAAGAAGGCCTCTCCGTTGGCGTTGGGACTGGCGATAAGTCGGGCTCGGACGCTGAGTAAAGGAGGAAGAACAACATGTTTGATATCAATGAATTAGCCGCGATGCAGGTGGGTCTTGCTTCCCCGGACACCATCCGCAGCTGGAGCCATGGCGAGGTCACCAAACCGGAGACCATCAACTATCGCTCCCAGAAGCCGGAGATGGGAGGTCTCTTCTGCGAAAAGATCTTCGGTCCGGCCAAAGACTACGAATGCCATTGCGGCAAGTACAAGAAGATCCGTTACCAAGGCATCACCTGCGAAAAGTGCGGTGTCGAGGTTATCTCGAAGGAGTGGAGACGCGAGCGCTTTGGCCACATTGAGCTCGTTTCGCCCTGCTCCCATATTTGGTATTTGAAGGGCATCCCTTCGCGGATGGGCTTGGTTTTGGATGTCTCCCCGAAGCAACTCGAGGAAGTCATCTACTTCGCCGCCCACATCGTTCTCAATCCGGGCACTTCGACCGTCCTGAAGTACAAAGACTTCTTGGATGAGCGCATCGCCCGCGTCGAGTTCGTCGACGCGATCAACGCCCTCAAGCCGCAGATTCCGGAAGGCAGCGCCGACGCTTTGAAGGCGGACGAGCTGATCCAGAAGATGCAGAATCCGGCCGAGACGTTCGATTTCTTCACCAACAGCGCGTTCATCAGCAAGTACACCGGCGCCGAATTCGGCGAGGGTGCCGCCGCCGTCAAACGCCTGCTTCATGAAGTCGATCTCGACAAAGAGTTCGAACAAATCGAGAAGGAAGTCAAGGAATTCAGCGGCCAGCGCCGTCTGAAGCTCACCAAGAGACTCGAAGTCATCGAGGCTTTCCGCGATTCGAAGCAGAAGCCGGAATGGATGGTTCTCGACGTGATCCCGGTGATCCCGCCCGATCTCCGTCCGATGCTCCAACTCGATGGCGGACGTTTCGCCGCGAGCGACCTCAACGATCTCTATCGCCGGGTCATTTCGCGCAACACCCGTCTCAAGAAGCTCATCGACATGAACGCCCCGTACGTCATCTTGATGAACGAAAAACGTATGCTTCAGGAGGCCGTCGATGCCCTCATCGACAACGGCCGCCGCAATAAGCCGGTCACCGGCCCTAGCGGCCGCCCGCTCAAGAGCTTGAGTTCTGGCTTAAAGGGCAAGCAAGGCCGTTTCCGGCAGAACTTGCTCGGCAAGCGTGTCGATTATTCCGGCCGTTCCGTCATCGCCGTCGGGCCGTCTCTTAAGATGTACCAATGCGGCCTTCCGCGCGAAATGGCGATTCAATTACTCCGTCCGTTCATCGCCGCGCTTCTCATCAAGCGGGGCTATGTGACCGCGCATAAGCAAGCCGATAAGATCATCGATCGCTACGACAGCGTCGTCTTCGATATCGTCGAAGAGATCATCAGCCAGCACCCGGTTCTCCTGAACCGCGCGCCGACTCTGCACCGCCTTGGCATCCAGGCCTTCCAGCCTGTCCTTGTCGATGGCCACGCCATTCGTCTCCACCCGATGGTCTGCCCGGGATTCAACGCCGACTTCGATGGCGACCAGATGGCCGTCCACGTACCGCTTGGGAAAGCGGCGCAGGAAGAAGCGCTTGATCTCATGCTCGCCTCGAACAACATCTTGGGCCCGAAGGATGGCAAACCGATCGTCATCCCGTCTCAGGATATGGTCGTCGGGAACTATTACTTGACCGAAGAGGAATCCCGCGAGGATTTCCTCAACCGCGCGAAACACCTCCGGAGCATCCAGATTCAGGATCCTTCCGAAAAGATCGCCAACGAAGATGCGGCCGCGAAATTCGAGGAATTCGCTTCGCTCGAAGGCAAGGTGTTCTCTTCCGTTCAGGAAGTCATCGATGCCTATGAGACGAAGTCGATCTCGATTCATAACCGCATCGCGATCCGCGCCACGAACATCCACAAAACCTTCGGCGATGATCTCACCAAGGATTCGCTTCCGACTTCGGTGAAGGACAAATACCTGATCACCACGGTCGGCAAGATTATCTTCAACGAGGTCTTCCCGGATGATTTCGTCTACATCAACGATGACCCGAAAGCCGATCAAAAGGCGATCGAGAGCTGGTTCGTTTCTTACGCCGACGTCGAAGCGTGGGCCCAGGCGAATAAGGTCAGCGAGGACAGCGATATCCTCAAAGCCTACATCGCCTCGCTCCCGCTCAAGACGCCGATCAAGAAGAAGCAGCTCGGAACGATCATCGACATGGTCTTCCACAAGTATGATATGAGCAATCCGACCTCGACCGAATTCGCCCCGTCGAAGACTTCCGCCATCCTCGATAAGATCAAGGACCAAGGCTTCAAGTATTCGACCGTCGCGGCCATCACCGTGGCGATCTCCGACATCAACGCCATCACCAACAAGGCCGCGATCGTCGAGAAAGGTCAGAAAGAAGTCGACAAAGTCGAAAAGATCTTCCATAAAGGCATGCTCTCCGATACCGAACGGCACCGGATGGTCATCGATACCTGGACCAAAGTCACCGACGAGGTCAAGGATGAGGTGGCTGGCGTCCTCAAGAAAGACAAGCTCAACCCGCTCGTTCAGATGTCCGACTCTGGCGCTCGTGGCTCGCTTGATAACTTCAAGCAGCTCATGGGCATGAAGGGCTGCGTCATGAACCCGAAGAACGAAGCGATCGAACTTCCGATCGTCTCCTCCTACCGTGAAGGTATGAAGGTGGCGGAATTCTTCATCAACACCCACGGCGCCCGTAAGGGTGGCGCGGATACCGCGCTTAAGACCGCAGACTCGGGCTATCTCACCCGCCGTCTCGTCGACGTCGCTCAAGACGTCGTCGTCCGCGAAGAGGATTGCCATTGCGATCACGGCTTCAAGGTCCGCGAGATCCGGGATACGGCTCGCGACACCGTCATTGTCAAACTCGAAGATCGCCTCTCGGGCCGCTTCTCGATGCACGACATCGTGAATCCGACCACGGGCGAAGTCATCGTCAAGGCCAACACCATGATCGATGACACTCAGGCGAAGGCCGTCGTCAAGGCCGGCATCAAGGAAGTCGAGATTCGCTCGCTCTTCACTTGCCAGACCAAGAATGGCGTTTGCCAACACTGCTATGGCCGCAACATGGCGACCGGACGCTTGGTCGAAGTCGGTGAGGCCGTCGGCATCATGGCCGCTCAGTCCATCGGCGAACCGGGCACTCAGTTAACGATGCGGGTCTTCCACACCGGCGGCATGGCCGGAACCGATATCACTCAAGGTCTTCCGCGTGTTCAGGAACTCGTCGAGTCGCGCAACCCGAAAGGCGAAGCGCTCATCAGCGAGATCGATGGCACGGTCAAGGAGATCAAGGATGACGGCAACGGCCGTTACATCGTCACCGTCGAGTCGTCGTCGAAGACCACCGAGGAGCAAAGCGCTCCCGAGGTCAAAGAATACACGACCGGCTATGGCGTTCGTCTCCGGGTCAAAGTCGGCGATCACGTCGAAAACGGCGGGAAGATCACCGAAGGCGCGATCAATCCGAAGCAGCTTCTTGAGGTTGCGGACGTCGAGAAAGTCGAAGTCTACATGATCAAGGAGATTCAGAAGGTCTACGCCGCTCAAGGTATCGGCATTTCCGATAAGCATCTTGAGGTCATCATCCGTCAGATGCTCCGCAAGATGGTCATCATCGATGGGGGCGACACCGACTTATTGCCGGGAACCCGCGTCGACATCGATCGTTTCACGCTCACGAACCAGGACGCTCTCATGAATGGGAAACGTCCGGCCCTCGCCCGTCCGCTCGTCTTGGGCATCACCAAGGCGGCCCTCGAAACCGAGAGCTTCCTCTCCGCTGCCTCCTTCCAGGAGACGACCCGGGTCCTTACCGACGCCGCCATCAAGGCGAAACGCGATAACCTCCACGGACTTAAGGAGAACGTCATCACCGGAAAATTGATTCCGGCCGGCACGGGACTCCTTACGGAAGACGAAGAGAACGCGAAGCTTGCCGCCTTTGACGTCTTGAGCAAGATGAAACAGGTGAAAGCCCAGTACATCGAAGCCCACGACCGCAAGGACGAGCTCGAGATTCCGGAAGAGAAGTAATATCCGATCTTCCAAGGGTCATCCCGAAAGGGGTGGCCCTTTTCTTTTGTGACTTTTTAAAATAGATGATATTATATTGATATAAAAGCGATATTAGGAGGCTTTTGTATGAGTCAAATCATTCCTTCATCCGACTTGCGAAATCATTATCCTGACATTTCTTCCTTGGCGAAAACAAGCAAAGAACCCATTTTTATCACTGTAAATGGAAAAGGGGACTCCGTCCTTCTTTCTCTTGAAAAATACGATGAACTTGAAGGGAAGATGGACCTGCTTCTTTCTCTTAGCCAAGCTCAGTGGGATATCGACCATGGGCATGTCTCTAAAGCCGAACCTTTTTTCGATGAATTGCGCAAAAAATACGGGATTGAGGCTAAATAATGACGTATGTTTTGATGCTAAGCGATCATTTTAAAGATGATCTATCTCTTCAGATGGACTATCTCTCTAAGGTTGCTCCAAAAGAAGTCGTTCAAAAGACGCTGGATTCTTTGCTTACGCGCGTGGAAGTTTTGAAAAACAACCCGTATCTTGGGATTGAACCACGCTCATCGGATATCAAGAATTGGGGTTTTCATGTTTTAATTTTGGATGGATACCTCGTTTTTTATAAAGTTGACGAAACCGCTAAAGTAGTCATGCTTTCTTCATTCTTTTCCTCGAAACAAAATTATTTGATCCATTTGATCCCCTAAATTTGAAAATTTAGGAATCCTTTCGCTGTTTGTTAACGAATCCCTCCTTGTCAAAGCGCTTTTTGAGGTTATAACAATTCTTAGGAAGCAAAAAAGATATGTTCTGCTCACATTGTGGAAAAGAGATTCCTTCGGATAGCCAGTATTGTCCCTATTGCGGGAGTAAAGTGACTCCGGAAACGGACGCCTCGGCGAATCCAACCGAAGAGAAGAAGCGCCCCGAAGACTATGAGGAACAATCCTCTTATTCTTATCATAACGATCACCCGCTTTACGTGAATGATCAGACGACCCATACCTTCGCCATCCTGAGCCTCGTTTTCGGGGCCTTGGGCGGACTGTTAGGCCCAATCTTTGCGATCCTCGTTCTTTCAAGGAAGCCCTCGAACCAAGACAAGGCGATGGCGATCGTTTCTTTATCTGTCACCCTCTTCTGGTTCATCCTCGGGATCGTTTACGCGATTTTGATCGCCGAAGGCAAAGTGCCGAATCCTTATGCCGCAGAAGCGGTGGCTGAGCTCGTCCTTTCGTTCCTTTTTCCTTTAAAATAAGCGAATAAAGCCGATGAATTGCTCCTTTAAGGTGGGGTAATTGATTTTTCTATGGGTTAGAGGATAATCGTAACCGCTCCAATAGAGCACCCTATGTTCTGCCATCATTGCGGACGACAAATTGACGATAACGACCGCTTTTGTCCCTATTGCGGGGCCAAAAACGAAAGCGATTCCCTCCCGGAAACGGAGCGGGGGATCAAGCCGTACGACGCCCCGGAGGTCATCGATGACCGCGGGCCGCATATCCTCGGCATTCTTTCAATCGTCTTCGGGGTTCTCTCGCTCGGCACGGTCGGCCTCATCCTCGGCATCATCGGGGTGACGATCGCGAAGAAGGTCGATAACCGGATTCTCAACATCGTCGGGATCATCGTCTCGATCTTCATGCTGATCTTGGCCGCCCTCACGTACTCGCGTTATCAAACCAATTAAGGATTCTTAGAAAAATAAAGAAGGCGCTTCGGCGCCTTTTTTCTTGTTTGCTCGCTTATTCCATGCTATTAATAAGGTTGAAAGATGGCTTGTCCATCATGGGCTGGTTCGCTTGACGGACCCGGGTCCACATTCTTGGCGGGGAAGTCCTCGCCTTTTTGTTTGTCCCATCTTATAAAAAGCAACGATGTTTAGTGGTTTTCATCTCAAAAGCGAAAACGAATGGTATATCCCTTTTTCAAAAAGCACCAATTTGGTGTCTTTAGTTTGGGGGATATACCAAACTTTGGGAGAGGGCGCTTCTTTTAAACTTTTCAAAAAAACACTTGAACCTCGCCCGTTGGCTTCTATCATCAAACGCGGGAGTTTTCTCTCCTTAACAACATTAAAGGAAAAGGGGATTGTCATCATGAAATGCACAAATTGCGGAAAAGAGATCGCCGACGGTTCGAAATTCTGCCCTTATTGCGGGGCGAATTTGAATGACGTGAAAGAAGTGGTGAAGCCAGAGGTTGTGGGGAATGACGACGCCAAGAAGGCTGACGAAACGAAGAAAACGGATGCGGCGGTGGCCCCTTCGGGCACGGCAAAGCACTCGCCCGCCTGGGTTTTGGCGCTCCTCAGCATCATCCTTGGAGCCCTCGGCTCGGGACTGGTCGGACTCATCCTCGGCATCATCGCGCTTTGCGAGAAACCGACTGAAAACGAAAAGACGATGGCGATCGTCGGAATCATCATCTCGGTCTGCTTGGGCTGGATCTGGTGGGGCGTCCGGGTTTGGGTCCGTTAAAGCGGGACTTCAAAACGGCGTTTAAAACGTTTTTATTTTCCTGTTGACAATCCCCTTAAGAGGCGTGTATAGTTTCGCTCGGACGTAAGGAAATGGCATTTTTGCCATTTTCATTACGAACAAGATTGACACACTGGGAAACGTGTGTATCAAAGGCAAAGGAGAAAAAAGTCAAAATGCCAACAATCAACCAACTGGTAAGACAGGGAAGAACGACTGCTGCGAAGAAGTCGAAGACCCCGGCTCTTGGCCACCGATGGAACAACCTCACCAAGAAGGCCACGAATCAGCCTTCCGCTCAGAAACGCGGTGTTTGCACCCGTGTCGGAACGATGACTCCGAAGAAACCGAACTCGGCTCTTCGGAAATACGCTCGTGTTCGCTTATCGAACGGCTATGAAGTCACTGCCTACATCGGCGGTGAAGGCCATAACCTTCAGGAACACTCGACCGTGATGATTCGCGGTGGCCGTGTCAAGGATCTCCCTGGCGTTCGGTACCACATCATTCGCGGCTGCCTCGATTGCGCGGGTATCGAAGCCCGGCGTCAGGGCCGCAGCCAGTACGGGACCAAGAGACCGGCCCCGGCGGCAAAGTAAGGAAAGGGAAGTAAACTATGTCACGCAAATTAAAGCATGAGAAGCGGGATGTTCTTCCCGATCCAGTCTACAATTCGAAGCTCGTCACTCGTTTGATCAACAAGGTCATGTACGATGGCAAGAGAGGCACCTCTCAGACCATCATCTACGATTCCTTCAAGATCATCGAAGATAAGACCAAGAAGCCGGCCATCGATGTCTTCGCTACCGCGATCAACAACATCATGCCGGAAGTCGAATTGAAGGTTCGCCGCATCGGCGCCGCCAACTATCAGGTCCCGGTCGAGGTCACTCCGGAAAGAAAGCAGACCTTAGGCTTACGCTGGCTCGTCACCTACGCCCGTCTCCGCAACGAGAAGACGATGGAAGAGAAATTGGCTGGCGAAATCATCGATGCCGCGAATGGCGCCGGCAACGCCGTCAAGAAGAAGGAAGATGTCCATAAGATGGCGGAAGCCAACAAGGCTTACGCGCACTACCGCTGGTAAAGGAGGAACATAAATGGCCAACGACGAAAAAATGATTGAAGAGACCGCTACCTACGATCTCCCACATACTCGCAACATCGGCATTATGGCGCACATCGACGCGGGCAAAACCACGACGACGGAGCGAATCCTCTATTACACCGGACGTACCCATAAAATCGGCAACATCGATGAGGGCACGACCGTCATGGACTGGATGGAAGAGGAGCAGGAGCGTGGCATCACCATCACTTCCTCCGCGACCACTTGCTTCTGGAAGGGCTACCGCATCAACATCATCGACACCCCGGGGCACGTCGACTTCACCGTTGAAGTCGAGCGCTCGCTTCGTGTTCTCGATGGCGCGGTCACCGTCCTCGATTCCAAAAACGGCGTTGAGCCGCAGACGGAAACCGTTTGGAGACAAGCCGATAAGTACAATGTTCCGCGTATTATCTTCTGCAATAAGATGGACGCCATCGGCGCCGACTTCGAGATGTGCTTAGGCACGATCAAAGACAAGCTCGGCGTCGCTCACGCTGCCATCCAATACCCGATCGGCAAAGAGAGTGGCTTCATCGGTGAGTGCGATCTCATCAAGATGAAGGCTTACACCTACACCGCCGATAAGGATCAGCCCCCTCTCGAGGGCGAAATCCCGGCCGAACTTCTTGAGAAATGCAAGAAGTATCGGGCCGAACTCCTCGAGAAGCTCGCCAACTACGATGATGACCTCATGATGAAAGTCCTCGGCGGCGAAGAGCCGACGGTCGACGAAATCAAGAAGGCCCTCCGCAAGGCGACCCTCACCGCGAAGTTCTTCCCGGTTATGTGCGGCACCGCGTTCAAGAACAAGGGCGTTCAGCTCTTGCTCGATGCTGTCCTTGACTATCTCCCGTCCCCGCTCGATATTCCGGGCGAGAAGGGCGAACTCAACGGCCAGCCGTATGTCTGCAAAATCACCGACGACGCCCCGTTCGTGGGACTCGCCTTCAAGATTGCCACCGATCCGTTCATTGGCCGTTTGGCCTATGTCCGTGTCTACCAGGGCGTCTTGAAATCCGGCTCTTATGTCCTTAACTCGTCCCGCGGGACCACTGAGCGTATCGCTCGCTTGGTCCTGATGCACGCCAACCACCGCCAGGAGGTTACTGTCCTCCACGCTGGCGAAATCGGCGCGATCGTGGGCCTCAAGGATACGACCACCGGCGATTCGCTCACCGATCCGTCTCAACCCGTCGTTCTGGAAAGACTTGTCTTCCCGGAGCCGGTCTTGGAAGAAGCGGTGGAGCCGAAGACCAAAGCCGACACGGAGAAGATGGAGGTCGCTTTGACCAAGTTGGCCGAAGAAGACCCGACCTTCCGCGTTCATACCAATAACGAAACCGGCCAAACCATCATCGGCGGCGTCGGCGAGCTTCAGCTCGATGTCCTCGTGGAGCGCATGCGCCGCGAGTTCTCGGTCGAAGTCAACGTCGGCAAACCGCAGGTCAACTACCGCGAAACGATTAAAGGCTCGGGCGAAACCGAAGGCCGTTACATCAAGCAGACCGGTGGCCATGGTCAATACGGCGACGTGTGGATTCGCTTCGAACCGAACCCGGGCAAAGGCTTCGAATTCGTCGATGCCATTGTCGGCGGCTCCGTTCCGAAGGAGTTCATCAAGCCGACTCAGCAAGGCCTTGAAGAAGCGCTCAATCGCGGCCTCATCGCCGGCTATCCGGTCATCGACATCAAGTGCACCCTGTTCGATGGGTCCTACCACGAGGTCGATAGCTCCGAAGCGGCTTATAAGATCGCGGCTTCCTTGGCTCTCAAGGCGGCGGCGGCGAAATGCCAGCCGGTCGTCCTCGAGCCGATCATGAAAGTCGACGTGACGACGCCGGAACAATATTACGGCGATGTCATCGGCGATATCTCGCGCCGGAGAGGCGTGATCAACGAAGAGACCCAGCGCGGAAACGCCAAGGTCATCTCCTGCCACGTTCCGCTCGCCGAGATGTTCGGTTATGTCACTGACCTTCGCTCTTTGACGCAAGGCCGCGGCAACTTCACCATGACGTTCGATCATTATGGCGAGACTCCGCGCTACATCCAAGACAACATCGTCAAGAATTCCAACATGTCGATGCGCTAACGCTTACCGATAGGTAAAGTGTTGCGAAGTCGAAACCGATAGACTATCATTTATTCGCCCGTTTCTAAGCAAACCATTTTTGGAGGAAATTACAAATGGCAAAAGAGAAATTCAACCGTGACCGTGTCCACGTTAACGTTGGCACCATCGGCCACGTCGACCATGGCAAGACCACTCTTACCGCGGCCATCATGCACGTCCTTTCGATGAAGGGCATGGCGAAAGACGTCGGTTATGCCGGCGTTGATAGCACCCCTGAAGAGAAGGCTCGCGGCATCACGATCAACACCGCCCACATGGAGTACGAGACCGAAAAGCGTCACTACGCTCACGTCGACTGCCCGGGGCACGCTGACTATGTCAAGAACATGATCACTGGCGCCGCCCAAATGGATGGCGCAATCCTCGTCGTTTCCGCCGCCGATGGCGTTATGCCGCAGACCCGCGAGCACGTCTTACTTGCTCGTCAGGTTGGCGTTCCTTACATCATCGTCTTCCTCAACAAGACCGATATGGTCGATGATCCTGAGCTCATTGATATCGTCGAGATGGATGTCCGTGATCTTCTTACGAAGTACGGCTTCCCGGGCGATAAGACTCCGGTCATTCGCGGCAGCGCCAAGCTCGCCGGCGAAGCGAAGTCGGTCGATGATCCGGCCTGCAAGCCGATCTTCGAGCTTCTCAACACCCTCGATACTTACATTCCGGATCCGGTCCGTGCCAACGATAAGCCGTTCTTGATGCCGATCGAAGACGTCATGACCATCTCTGGCCGTGGCACCGTCGTCACCGGCCGTGTGGAACGCGGCATGGTCAAGATCAACGACGAAGTTGAAATCGTCGGCATTCGTCCGACCCAGAAGACCGTCGTCACTGGTCTTGAAATGTTCCGTAAGACTCTTGATTTCGCGCAAGGCGGCGATAACATCGGCGCTCTGCTCCGTGGAATCACCCACGATCAGGTTGAGCGTGGCCAGGTTCTTGCGAAGCCGGGATCGATCGTCCCGCACGACAAGTTCACCGCGACCGTCTACATCCTTACCAAGGATGAGGGTGGCCGTCATACCGCTTTCTTAAACGGCTATCGTCCGCAATTCTTCTTCCGGACCACCGATATCACCGGCAGCATCACGCTTCCGACTGACGTCCAGATGGTTATGCCGGGCGACCACGTGACCTTCACGGTCGAGTTGATCCACCCCGTCGCTCTCGAGCAGGGCACCAAGTTCTCCATCCGTGAGGGTGGCAAGACTGTCGGCGCCGGCACCGTCAGCGAGATTCTCCACTAATTGGGGATTCCTTCTTAAAAGAAACAAGCCTCAGCGCAAGCTGGGGCTTTTCTTTAGCCCTGCGTCTTCTTTTTCTTTTAAAAAGAAAGGCCGATAAAATGACGAGTTTTTTGTCCCCTTGGCACAAGGGGTATGAAGGAAACAAAAAATCTCTTTTCGTGTCCGCGAATCGTGAATATAATCATAGCCGTGAAAAAGAAAGGATTTCTTTTCCTTATCCCGTCTTTGGCCCTTGTGGGGGTTCCTTTTTTTGCGGGAGTGAGCGTTTTGCCCGCTCCGATCGAGACAAAAGCCGCGACCTCATATATTGACGTGGGCAGCGGCCTTGATTCACTGACGATTGGCTCTTTTTATATGTTTGGCGCCTACGCCGAGGAAAGCGGAACGCCTTATGTTTATCTTCTTACGAATCCGGTCAAAGGCGGTTTTGTTCGGGTGCCTTGCCTTTCAAAGACGGATGCCTCGCATCCCTGTGGCATCGTTGACACGGATTTCACTGCTTCTTGCCTCAGTTCGATTCTTCTAGCTACCAACTACGACACTGGCTATTGCTTTGCTTTTACCGATTACCTCAGCGTTCTTTATGCGGATTCGAGCAATAGCTATGCTCTTTCGATGTCCACAGCCTCCTCCGCCAATACGATGACGAGTGTGACATTCGATTCGATGGCGAGTCCGGAGACATGCACATTGAGCAATTGGGAATACCAGATCACGAGCCCGAGTGCGACCTTCAAGGGTTTTGCGAGCACTGCCGACAGCGGTTTCTCGACTTCTCTTCTCGTCTATCCTTTGGCCTACACGTCTTTCGAGTCTTTGACGGCCGTGGGTTTTTCGAAGGGGCTTGCCGCAACGGGGAACACTTATACCGCGGCAACCGCTCAAGCCGCTTATCAAGGCCTTTCCTATGCTCAGCGTCAGCTCTTTTCCTATTATATTAACGGCGTGAAAACGGAATCAACGGCTACCCAAGCGGCCGAAAATATACTCATTGCCGGCGTGAGCGCTTATCAAGCGCTTTTGGGCAGCGCGAGCAAACCCTTCCAATCGAAGACGCCCTCTTTGAGCATCGATTACACGGCGGACGCGATCACCGGTTTTGACGATGATGAAACCTATTATCTGTCCTATGGAACCGACCCGGTCACGGCGATACGCGTTTCTACGACGGGTGGCAGCCTTCCCTTTCAGGGGACGATGGATAACGTCACCTACGATTGCGCAGGTCAAACCTCTGCCATCCACATTTATAACGATTCGAGCACTGGGGGTGGCGACATGTCCTCCGATGATGTTTCTTTGGCTTTGGATGTCCGCTCGGCTGCCCCAGCCACGGTGTTGACCGCCGCGAGTTTGTCTATCGACGGTACCGCAAGCGATAACATCGATGGACTCTTCGATACTGAGCTTCGTTTTACCGCCGAGACGGGGGTCCAATATCTTTGCTTGCCTTCCGCATCCTCTTTCCAACTTTCGGAATTTTCCAATTACGTTTGGGTAGATAGCCCCGATTTCACCGCCGTCGGATTGAAATACGGAACGGCAGATCCTGATGCTCTGGTCGCCGAGACCTCTTATACGATCTATAAGCGCACCCATTCCACGACCACCTCGGATTCGCTTCCGGAATACGATACGACCACCAGCGCGTATGTCGGCGCCACGGTAACGACCCTAACGACGCTCGAAGCGACGAGAAAACGGGCCCTCATTGCTAATTATGCGACCTATCAAACCGAGTTTGCCGCCCTCGATAGCGGCGCTTCCTCGACCAACATGGCTAAGGCGCTCGCTTCGGCGATCGCCGCGATCAAAGCAGCGACGAGTGTTGATGCCCTCGGCGGCTATTTGTCGGGCGATACGAGCACTCCGGCTTTTGAATTTGCCAAAACCCAAGATAACACCATCGCCTCTTTGACGACGGCGGTTGCCCTTCAAGCGAGCGACAGCGCCGCGACGGAGAAGCTTTTGGCCGATGAGTTAGCGGCGATCAACGCCCTCGATTATTCTTCAGGCGCGACTCAGGATCAAATCACCGCGATTCAAAGCGAATGCGTCTGGAAAGCCGCGGCCTATCGTTACCGCGAAACCCAAAGCAAGGCCCTCGTCGATTATTTCAATAGCGACATCCTCTCAAAAGCCACGACTCTTTCCAGCGCCAACACGGACGCTCTCTGGACGACGTTCAATACCGCCTTCCAAGGATTGATCACGACCTTGGGGACGGATTTGGCCACGAGCCAAACGGCTTGCGATACGGCCTTAGCGAGCGCCAAGACCACCTTGACGAATAAGCTCCAGGAGTTAATGGCATGAGCGACGAGAAACCCGAAAACCAGGAATTTTACTCCTCGAACGAAGTCAACGATTTCCATTCGTCCACTTCCGCCCGCGAGCTTTCGGCATCCAGCAGCACTTCCGAAACCAGCGACACCGCTGAAACGGCAACGACGACGGCTTCAACGGTTGCGCCGGTCACGGCAGGGGTGGTTACGAGCGGAGCGGTGGCAACCGTCGCCGTGACCGTCGGGGTTCTTTCCGGAACGCCCTTGCTCACCAACCTTCCGAAAGTGGAGCTCCTTGAGGCCGAAACGACCTCGACGAGCGTCTCCTATTCCTTCCAGTGCACCTATGTGACCGCCGGCAGTCTGATCGTCCGGCTCACGAGCGCCTCTGAGACGAAAGATAATTCCTACGATCTCACGGTTCCGATGGCGGAGTCTTCGACGCCTTCGGGCTTAAAGAAAGCGGATGCGACCTCTTCCGCTCCAGGCTCTTCTGAGTCCCCCGTCTCCTCTTCGTCCTCTTCAACGAGCTATACCAAGCAAATCGAGGGCAGTTTTGCGGGGCTTTCGCCCAATACGAACTATGCCCTCACGATTCTTTCGAGTTTCACTTCCAACTCTTTGACGACCATCAAAACCGAGACTCTGGAAACGCCGGATAAGCCGACGATCGTCGCCGGGACGATGGATTTCGCCTCGGCCGCGATCGACGATGCGAAAGCGAGCTTTGCCTATCATGTCTCGCTGAATGATCCTTCCGCGACCTTCGACACGACCTCTTATAACCTTCAAATCGCCGGCAAGGGCCTTGATGGGCTCGATCGCACCACGACGAACCCGATCTCAGATATCGGCGCCGATCAGACGGCCTCGCTTGCTACCTTTAAGGGCAGCCAGAGCCTGACCTTCTCGCTGATGGCGATCTCTTCTTACGCCGCGGAAGGCGAAACGGCCAAAACGACGAGTCAGATTTTCGCGAGCAAGTGCCTTTATTACGCCGGCGTTCAAGGGGCAATGAGCTTCGAAAAGAGCGTGATTGATAACGCGGCGAAGAGCTTCACCTATAACGCGGTGGCCACCGATGCGGCCGCGGTCTTGGATCCGACTTCCTATGAATTGTCGATCACGGGCAATGACCTTTCGGGCAATTCGACGACCACTAAGAGCGCGATCACGGCCTTAGCCACGGATCAAACGGTTTCGCTTGCTTCCTTCCAGGGGAGCCAGACTTTGACCTTCAGCCTCTCGGCCATTTCGTCTTACGCCGCGGAAGGCGATACCCCCAGCACGGCCAAGCGGATTTTCGCCACCAAGAACCTTTATTACGCCGGCGTCGCGCCAACGGCTTCCTTCGCCAAGAGCGTCGTTGATGATACGGCGGAGACCTTCACCTATCAGCTTTCCGTCACGGATGATTGCGCTTTGCTCCTCAAAGAGAGCCTCACGATTTACGTGAATGGCACCGACAAGGCGGGAAGCCCGCTTACGGAGGAGCATGCGGTGGATCTCACCTCGAGCGGCGATCAATCCTTCTCGATTGCGAATTTCAAAGGCTCCGAGAGCCTCAGCATTACCCTCATGGGCATTTCTTCCTATGCCATCGAAGGGGCGACCCCTTCGAAGGAGCCGGTCCCGCTCGCAAGTCTCACGCCCTACTATGCTGGGACTCAAGCGGTTATCACTTTCGTAACCTCGACGGTGGACTATACGACGTCGACTTTAAGTTATTCGATCTCCGTAACGGATCCTTCCTCGGTTTTGGACACGACGAGCGTTTATCTTATCGCGGCCAATTCGGACGGGAGCATCACGCAAAAAGGAACCTTCACGGGTTCGCTCACGGACACCCAGACCTTGAGTCTGAGTTCGTTCACCAAAGGGAATTTCCTTCGCTTGGGCATTTGGGGGATCTCCTCCTATGCCAAAGAAGGGGATACTGCGCCTAGCACCGCGCAGAAGTTTGTCGAAAAGGCGCTCTATTATTAAGGAGGGTTTTTCTATGAAAAAACTCACAGACTGGTGGCAAAGAAAGGATAAGATGGGCAAGATCAATTTCTTTCTTGCTCTCGCTTTCTGGCTTTTGGCCCTGGTTCTCGTCGTCCTCGTCTCCGCGGCTTCCGTCCTCTTCCCAGCCAACACGGGTCTGAAGCAGGCTTTGGTCTTGAACCGCGCCTTCTTGGCCACCTGGGATGATACCTGGCCCCGGCTTTTGGGCATGGTTTATTACTTCTGCCTTCTCATGGGCGTCTCGATGGTGGTGCGCTTCTTGTTGGCCCACCTCTTCGTGACCTCGAAGAAGGCCGCGACCGTCATCAAACTCGTGAACTCGTTCATCAAGTACGCGATGGCGATCGTCCTGATCTTCGTTTGGATCGGGATTTGGGGCGTGGATACCGGAGCGCTTCTCGTGAGCGCGGGCATCGTTGCCTTGATCATCGGCCTTGGAGCCCAGTCGCTCATCAGCGATATCATCGCCGGACTTAACATCGTCTTCGAAGACGAATACAAAGTCGGGGATATCGTCGTGGTGGATGACTTCCGCGGCACGATCCAAGAGATCGGCTTAACGACGACCAAGATCATGGATCCGGCCGGCAACGTCAAGATCATCAACAACTCGCAGATTTCAACCGTCGTGAACCTTTCGGATCACCCCTCGGTCGCCGCTTGCCTCATGTACATCGACTACGATGAGGATCTCGTCAAGATCGAGAAACTGATCGAAGACAATGCCGCCGAGATCAAGAAGCAGCTTCCTTTCGCTCTCGATGCCCCGAAGTACATTGGCGTCTCGGCCCTTCAGGATGGCTACATCGAACTCAAGATGATCTGCCACTGCAAAGAAGAGAACCGCTTCCAGACGGAGCGGGATATGAACCGGGCGTATTGCCTCCTCTTCCTCAACAATGGCGTGGATTATCCGTACAACCAACTCGTGATTGGCTCTCGGGCTTTGACCCATCCGCAGGATGCGGCCGATCCGGAGCAACTCAAGAAAATCCTCGCCCACCTCGCGGGAGAAGATGGCACGAACAAAGCCGACAAGTAAGGCTGATTCTTCAAAAGATTACCCCGGTTTCCAGGGTTTTCTTTTCTCCTTGGAGTATCACTCATTGGGTGGTAATATTGAATTATGGAAGAGCGGGAACCTTTGCAGCAACTTCGCCGAAATCTCGGATTGAGCCAAGAGCAACTCAGCCGTTATTTAGGCATCCCGAAGCGAACGATTGAGAATTATGAAAGCGGCAAACGGACCCCACCGGAATGGGTCTACGATCTGATTTTGGATAAGCTGGCCCTTTATGAAGCGGAATCCAAGGAAATCTATGATGAGCATCATGGGATTTATTCCCTTTCTCAGATTCGGCTCAAACTTTACCCTCTTTTGAAGAGCGTTGGGGCTAAAAAGGCGATTCTTTTCGGCTCCTACGCCAAAGGCAAAGCCCGGAAGGATAGCGATATCGACTTGGTGGTGGATGTTCCGCTTCAGGGGTTGGCCTTTTTGGACTTGGCTAATCGGATGGAGTCCGTTTTGCATAAAAAAGTTGATCTCTATCGAAGAGACCAACTGATCGCCGGTGGGAAAGTGAAAACCGAAGTGGAACAAACCGGAATTCGGCTTTACGAAGATAGGCTTTAACGATAGGCGAGCTTTGGCGAGCCAACCCCGACGGTTTCTTCGCTCGGGTGGTTCTCACCTTCGACGGGTTTCCGAATCAGTTTGTAGACCTTGTAGCGTCTCGCATAAACCAGCACGTACGCCGAATCGTTGAGAAGAAGATAGTCCTTGATGTCGTAGAGATAGCGTTTGAAGGTGATCGGCGAGATTTTTTCGTGCGAAAGAATCTCTTCTTTCGAGATCTTCCTTTCGCTCAAGAGCCTCTCGTAGATTCCGAGCAAGATCTGCGCCTTGCCATGTTTGACTTGTTTCATCGTTTCCAGCCCCTCCTTGAGGCGATGATGAGGGTGTCCGCCCTCGAAAGGAAAGGAGAAATGCCCCTTTTCTTTATCGTCCCTATTTTGGTGACGGAAGTGCCTGAAAAGTGCCAAAAGAGATCTTTTAGTGACGATTTGTCGGCTTTCTTTCGTAAAGAATTTGTGATTTTATTGCCGTCATTTCATCGTTTGCGTTTCCGGGATCAACTTCTGAAAATTACCTATGGTAAGCCGGGGAGTGAGGCAGTAGACTTATTCCATGAATACCCATGTCAAAGAAGCCGGTTTCGGCAAGCGTCTTCTCGCTTATTTGATCGATGCCGCTTGCGTCATCATTATGACGGCGATTTTCTACACGTTCGTGACCTCGACTTATCTCTATGGCGCCCTCGGCGGCAAACAGGATCTGAATGAGATGAATTCCTTCGCGGCCGATTCCTCGCTTTTCTCGCCAACTTACGACACCAATAGCTCAGTCACTTCGATCTCGCTCTATTCCTTCACCGACACCAAAGACACCTCGGGCGCCCCGAAAGAGCAAACCAAGGCGGGTTATGCCGAGTATCTCGATAAGGTTTGGCATTATTACACCGTCTTCCTCCCAACGGATGGCCGCACGATCAAAAAGACCACCGATTTAGGGACACCCTATACCCAAGACGATTATGACCAGTTCCTTGAAGTCAAATTGATGAAGCTCCAAGCCAAGAGCGCGGTGGATGCTTTGACTTTGACGGGGGATCCCGCGACGGATGATGCGACTTTGGCGGGCGACAACCTTTTCTTCAAATATGCGACCAAAGTGGTCGAAGGCAAGACAGTGGTGGACATCGCCGCGATGCCGGTCCTTCGCTATTCGATTCAGCAAGATGTCGATAATGGGGTCGCGGCGAGACTGACCGCCCTCAATGAATACATGTACAACAGCGCCGCGACCGATAATAACTACGGCCTCTATGGGAATGCGGTCATCGATTTGACCGGCGGCAGTTCTTCCCAGGCCTCGATTCAGACGTATTACTCCACTCGCTCTTCCCGGGTAAATTACGACATCTGGGTTGCTGCCTTCGTTCCTTTCACCGCCTTCCAATTTATCTTCTTCTTCATGATTCCGCTCTGCCTCAAAAACGGCGAGACCTTAGGCAAACTGACCTTCTCGCTTGGGGTTTCGAAGATCGATGGCTTTAGGGTAACTTTCAAAGAGAAGATCATCCGTCAGCTTTTGACGACCTTCTTGGGAATGCTTGTCGTTTTGCCTTGGACCTACATTGGGTTCATGGCCTATGTCCTCCTTGCTCTGATCGATTACATGGTGCTCGTGATGAGCAAGAGTCATCAATCGCTCCATGATCGCTTCGCCAAGACCGAATGCTACGACAAGAAAGCCAGCCTCGTCTTCGTCGACGAAGCCGATATGGCTGGATATGCCTCAAGCCATCCGGAGGAATTCCCGGAGCTTAAGGACGTCGCGAAGGAGCAAGAGAACAGCCAAATCGCCGCTGAGGATTCGATCCTCGATCTTTCGACCCTCAACAAAAACCGGGACGAAGCCAAAGCCATGACGTCCTTTGATGAATACGAAAAGTCCAAGGATCAGGAAAACGCGGAAAAAAACCCGCTAAATCCGCAGCCGAAAGTAAGCTTGACCAAAGACGATTCGCCTGATGAACCCGCCGATGAGCAAGCGATGAAAGACCTCGCGGCCCTTGAAGGCGGAGTCCCTGATGAGAAGGGCGACGCGAAACCCGAAGAGGCAAAAACCAGCGAAGCGAAGCCGAACGAAGAAGGTTTTACGGACGAGAAAAAATGAATGAATGGGTAAAACGGAATGCAACAATACCTCTATAAATACAAATCCGGCGATCTTCGCGATTTCATTTCTTTAAAAAACGACAAGCTTTGGGTTCTGAACTACGAACGCCAGAACGATCCTTGCGACTTGATGATTCGGGTCGATAAAGCGGCCGTTCTAGCCGAGGGTTATAGCGAAGAGACAATTCAGGTCTCGCTCTTGCCTTTCCTCAAAGCGCTTTATCGTGCTTCTTCGATTATTTCTTTTGGCAAAAAGCCCGATAATCGGGTTCTTTGGGTAACTTACGCCGATGGCTATCGCGGTTTTGCCATCAAATACGAAAGTCAGGCAATTGAGCGGGTTCTTAAAGGCATCCTTAATCAGAACGAAGCTTTGGGCGAAGTCAAATACGGTGAAGCTTCTACCGATGTCACAGGTTATTTTCTTTCTTTCTTGGAAAAGAAATCTTTTGCGCTCTCCGGGCCGATCCCTAACCTCTTTGGCAAGTCAAAGAGTTGGGAGCAGGAGGGGGAGATACGTTACTCGTTAGGCGGGGCATTCTACCAGGATGAATTCGATTGTGAAAAAGGAACCGAAATTGGGCCGCTTGAAGCCAGCGCGGTTTACGTGGGCTTCCGGAGTGAGCTTAAAGAGGACATCAAACAGCTTTGCCTTCGCAAGGGGATTCCATGTTTTGAATGCTCGCCTGACTTCTTTGGCAATCCGGAAGAAGATTGCATTCGTCAGCTCGTTTAAGCGGATTTTACTAGGGATTTTCCTTCCTTTATTGCCTATAGAAACCACCCCGACTTTCGATTAGACTAATCGTTATGGAAGTTACTTCTCCTACCAGTGGCCAAACACTCGATATCTACCCGCTGAGCAAAGGCAAAAGAATTTTGCTTTTCCTCGCGGATTATTTTCTTCATTTCATCTTTGCCATTTTCCTTTTTACGGTAGCCGGTTTTCCTCTTTCTTCTTGGGCAGTGAATTCAAATCAGCTGGAAGCGGAAACCAACGCCAATACCGCGAGCCAGATCCAGTTGCTTTACCAAAGTGATTTGCTCTTCAGCGAAAGCCCCGCCCAAACGGATTTCACCGCCGACATCACCTACACCCAAAAGAAATTCGTTTGCGCCTGCTTAAGCGATCCTTCGGTCGATAATCCTTTCTATACGTTCTATTCTGGCACACTCCAAAAAAGCATCGCCGATCTCAATTCCCTTTATCAGACTCAGGATAAAAAGCCTTTCTTCTCTTCCGATGTCGATGCCAAGGGATTTTTGCGTCTTCTCCCTCTTTACCAAACGGAATTTTCTCCTTTGCTTGATCAGAAGAATTCCTTGACCAGCGTCGCCGAGACGGATTACGGGACTTTCTCCACAGGTTTCTTTTTGCCCCTCTATCACGCGATGATCGCTGAAATCGAAAAGGGCGATTCCCTTCCGCAGACTTCGCCCTTATTGGCGTATCGAGGCCTCAGCTTGGCCAATCAGCAGATTCAAAATAAACTCGATAATACTTTAATCATCACGACCTATAGCGTTTATCTTTTCTCCGGAGCGATCCTTTTTTTGCTGATTCCCCTCGTGAATTCAAAAGGTCAGAGTTTAGGGATGATTCTGCTTCGTGAAGTGCGGCTCGGTGATGACAACTTGGCCCTTCTCCCACGCCGGGAAAGATCCTTTCTTGCCGTCTATCAATTCATTCTCGATCTCTCATTTGTCCCTTTCTTACCTTTGGCCTATGTTTCGAAGATTACCAACCTCTTTAATTTGCCAGGTCTTGATATTATCGCCTTGGTTTCTTTGGCTTTCGCGGGGGCCAGCCTTATCGTTCTTTTGTTCAGCAAGTTCAACAAAGATTTGTCCGATGTCGCTTCGCGCTCCGTGGTGGTGGATGATGTCAGCCATTTGGAAATCGAAAAAGTGAGGGCCCATGGAAAGTAATGTCGATTCCGCAAACCGCATTGAATACCAGCGGCCGATTTTCCATCGCCGGGTTTTCGCCGATTTGCTGGATGCCTTTATCATGTTGATGCTGGCCGTTCTTTGTTTTTTGGGCTTCCGGGCAGTTTTTGCCCAATCGAGCGAATATCAAATGCGCTCGGCCCGAATGGATCAAAATCGCTCCGATAGTGGCCTCTACATCAAAAACGAAGGTTCCTATTCCCTTCTTTCTGATTATTATCCGAACAACTCCTCGCTTCTTTCGTCAAAGGAAGTTATGACAAAGTATGAGGAGGGGCTTGAGACGTTCTTGGCGTATTTGGGCCAGAACGTTTCGCAAGACGCCCAATCCATCGTTCAAAAAGACTATGACTCTTATCGCCTCGCCCTCCAAAATGAGGGCGTATCCTATTTTGTTAGCGTTTCTGGCAAAATCGAAAAGAATCCCGCTTCCACAGCGACCTACGAAGCTTACTCTTCGAATGTCTATCGGCCTTATTATGCCGATCACGCCGAAGGATATTTTACCGTTTACGCACCTCATTTTATCGATGACACTCATTACTTCTCTCAAATTCTCCTTTTCGTAGAGATCCCATGCTCGATCGCGATCGGTTCGCTTCTCGCTTTTTTCGTTCCGCCTTTATTCTTTAAACGAAGTCGGGCGACTTTGGGCAAATATCTCTATAAAATCGGCCGAGTCGACAGCCATTGCTTGAGCGTCAAGATCGGTCGCTATTGCGCCGAGAGCGCCATCTTGATCTTCGGAGTGGTGGTGCTTTCTCTCTTCACTTTAGGGATTCCTCTCATCATTTCGTTTTCCCTTATGGTTTTCAGCAAACACAAACAGGATTTCCCTGACTACATGCTTGGCATTCAAGAAATCGATATCACGACCGACAAGATTTATCATTCGATTGAGGAAGCGAAAATCGACCAAGCCGAGAGCGCGGGGAAGCACATCGATTTTCAAACCACAACCGAGGACTAAAATCCTTGTCCTATCTCCCTTTTTTCATAAAATCCTTGCAAAACAATCTCATTTTGAAAATAATATCCTTCCCGCTCGAAATAAAATTCATGGGAATGTTGCCATAAGTCGCGCGAAAAGAATACAATAAATCATGTTACTGAACATGCCTTCTCTGAGGAGGATTATCAATGCTTAGCAAATCCATGCTCTTTCTTGCTTCGCTGGGGATGCTTTTCTCTAGTGGGACAAGTTCCCTCTCGGCGGCTCAGCCTTCTCAGGCAGCGAGCTATAGCGAGAGCAGTTACACGGATTTGACTACATTTGATAGCACGATTTCCTATTCGATTAGCGCCCGGAGTTATTCAGCCCTTTATCAATCGTTCACCTTTCTGATCATGGACGATGGCAACGAGAACTACGTTTTGGGCAATTATTCAAAGGCAGAAAATTATTATCCATTGACGTTCTTTTACACCGTCCAAAAAGCCGATGGGACGAGCGAAGAGAGAACGGCAACGGGCGATCAGCAGAGTTCCGACACTTATTCCTATGACGCCATCGGTTCTTCCTTCTCGGATGAAACCACCTTCAAAGGTTTTGCTGATTTGCCAGTTGGCGAAGGCGAGAGCGTTGATTATAAAACCTTGAAAATCGTCAACATATTCCATGTGACGAAAACCGTGAGCGCCACTGGCGAGAATCATTATTCCGTCGACTACAGCACCAATTACGTCTTGAAAGACCCGACATTAAGGGCGACCGCAAAGACCAACTATAATTTCGGAGACTTCATTTCCGACAATTCGCTGAAGAAGGTCTCTTCTTTTGCCGGCTTCACCTCTTTGATTTGCACTTATACTTCGATGATTGATGAGCAATACAAGCTCCTCTCTTCTAGTTACACCGCTAACAAAGAGCATGTCGATAACGGGGATTACACGATTCGGATGCGTTTCACTTCTTTGGTTAAGTCCCGCTTAAGAGTCCGTTATTCGGATGGCAGCACTTCGGTCAGTTCCATCGTCGGGTCGACCTTTCTTCGCGTCGACCATAGCGGCGAATTCCAGTTCTTGCTGAAAGACATCAAGAGCGAGGGTATTCTTGCCCTCGATCTTCTGAACGTCTCGGTCTACGCCGACCTGTATAACAATACGATCGAAAATGGCGGCAACGCCATCGCAAAGACGTCTTTCAATCTGCGCTTTGGCTGCTTGGAGTTTGCCCGGCCGGATGGCGGGACGGCTCAGCCTTTGAGCTATAACCTTTTGATGATTCTTGTGACCCTAGGCGTGGCGCTCCTCTTCGTCGGGGCGGCCTTTGGATACTATTTCTATTTGAAAAACAAATACAAAAACGACGAATTCAACCGAGTCGATCCTCGCAATTATCGTAAGCGGGCTTTCATCGCGTTCTTCTTCACCGAACTTGCCACCGAAGAGATTCTCTTCCTGATTGGGCGGACGGTTCTCTTCAAAAACTCTCTGATTGTTTATAACCCGTTCGATCCGTTTATCGTCGCTTTCTCGGTGGTTTTGATCATTTACATTGGCTATTATATTAAGTTCTTTGTGGGTCGCGTGAAGGATATTCGCACGAAAAAGGAGACCGATAAATTGAAGATAAACGATTCCGTCATCGATGACGGCACCGGAGTTGCCGAGAAGGCAAAAGGAGCGAAATAACCATGGAAATCCGAATCAAGAATCTGACGAAGATCTTCCCAGGAGATGCCAAGCGCCATGTTCGCGATACCGTCGCGGTGAAAGACATGGACTTTGTTGTCCCCGATGGCAAGCTGGTTGGCTTACTTGGGCCTTCCGGATGTGGGAAATCCACGACGCTTTACATGATTTCAGGCTTGCTGAAACCGACTTCTGGCGAAGTGTGGTTCGGTGATCAGGAAGTCACAAACCTCGCCCCGGAAAAGCGAGGCATCGGCCTTGTCTTCCAAAACTATGCCCTTTATCCGCATATGACGATCTATAAGAACATCGAATTCCCGCTCACCTCGCTGAAGGTCGAAGTTCCGATGACGACGTTCTTCGATTTCGTCTTGACCTATGGCTATGCCTTGAAACCGGACGATAACGTCGATGGCATCATTTCCGCCGTCAAGCGGCTTTGCGCCCGGGTCGGCCTCAAGAAAAAGAACTTCAGCGTCGAAAATCAACTCGCAGGCACTCAGCTTACCCTCACCATCACGCTTCGGAACACTTCTGAAGCCACCCACGATTTGTTCGTCGCGGATTTTAAATACATCATCGATCCGGTTACTTTCTCGGAGAAGAAAACCCAGACTGCCGAACAGCTATTGGATACGACTTTCCGAGCCACGATCAAGGACGTTCGGGAAGATGAGTTGGCCGATGTGACTTTTTCGGGTCGGCTCAAGAACGATTATGTCGACTCGCAGCTTGATGAGCGCATCAACAAAGCGCGGGCGTTCTTCAAAACCTATGGTCATCCGGAATCCGTCAGCGTCATGCATTTGCATGATGGCCATGAAATCGTCGCCCGAATCCTGGGTATCAAAGTCCAAAAGATCGAGGAATGCGAAAAAGAATTCGTCAGCACCCAAGACCTCGTTTCTGCCAAGAAAGTGGTGGACAACGTCAAAGCCGCTTCCTTTGAGAAAGAAGTTCGGGCCTTCATGGGGAAAGAAGGCATCCATTTCAGCGATTTGAAGATTTATTTCGATGGCAATGACACCAAGCTTTTCATCGAATTCCATAAAGTAACCAAAGCCAAGAATGATCAGGCTGTTGCTGCACTTAGCGAAACTTTGAAACTCTCTGACGTCAAGAGTGAGACCCACGTGGCCATTGACCATCGCAAACTCACGAAAGAGGAGCGAAACGACATCATCCATGAGACAGCCCGTTTGGTTCAGGTCGAAGAATACCTCCAGCGCAAGCCTTCCCAGCTCTCGGGTGGCCAGCAGCAGCGGGTCGCGATTGCCCGGGCTCTTGTTAAACGCCCGAAGGTTCTCTTGCTCGATGAGCCGTTAAGCAACCTTGATGCTCGTCTCCGTTTGCAGACTCGCGAGGAAATTCGCCGGATTCAGCAATCGACTGGCATCACGACGATCTTCGTCACCCACGATCAAGAAGAAGCGATGTCGATTTCTGATCGGATCGTCGTCATGAAACTTGGCGAGGAACAGCAAATCGATTCGCCGCAAAAAGTCTATAATTCGCCCCGCAATCTCTTTGTCGCCCAATTCTTAGGCACGCCGCCGATTAACGTGTTTGAGGGCCGGATCGAAAAAGGCAAAATCTATATCGGGGATGACGTGGTTTTCGTTACCAAGACCAAAGTTCCGGACCAGCCGCTTTTCGTGGCCATTCGCCCTGAAGGTCTTGTGGTCGAGAAGAAATTAGAGGCCCCAGCCCTTTCGTGCCAAGTTGACCAAATTCAAGTTTTGGGTCGCGATCTTTATATCGTTGGCAAAAACCCCGCTTGCACGAAACCGACATTTAAGGCCATCATCCCAAGCGATGAGGGCTCTTATTCCGGAACGATCAAATTGGCGCTCAAGCCGAAGAAGTTCTACATTTTCAACAAAACGAACGAAGAGCGGATCTATCTCGAAGAGGGCGAACCCAAGAGCGATACCGCTTCGGAATGCGATAGCGACTAGGAGGGGACATGGCAACGAAAACTTCTCTCCAAACGAATTTGACGGCCCCGAATGATTTCTTTTTGGAACGCCCTCATTATCAGGAAGGCTATGACGAAAAGAGCAAGACGGTCGTCCGGCTCGTTTCTCGCGATCGGGCTAAAGCCAAAGCCTATCGGGTGACCAATATCGATGATGTCGCTTCCAAGAACAACTGGAAAGCCTGGCTTTATTTGGCCCCAGCCCTGATTTTGGTCGTCATTTTCTTGGTCTACCCGCTCGTGAACACCATTTTCATCTCGTTCATGAACAACTACGACTATACGACCGGGAGCTTCGATGGTTTCACTCTGGCCAATTTCGGGATGATCCTTCATTTGACTTCCTATAACGGAATCTATGAGGAATACTTCGTTCAATACGCCATCCCTAATACGTTCATCATCGTCTTTTTAACTGTTCCGGTATCGACTTTGATCGCCCTTTTGATCTCGGTAGGCCTCAACTCGATCAAATGGTTCCAGAAATTCCTCCAGACGGTTTTCTTTCTCCCTTACGTCACCAACGCGATCGCCGTCGGAATGGTCTTCAGCGTTCTCTTTGATGCCAACGGCATCATCAACTATCTGTTTCCGCATTTGCTTCCTTTCGTCAGCATGGTTTTTGGAGCCTCGAATAACGGCGCTTGGATTTACGGGGCCGATCGCTGGGTGGCCATGGTGCCGCTCTGCATCTATATCGTTTGGTCGAGTTTGCCGTTCAAGATCTTGATCTTCCTTTCTGGTTTGCAAGGCATTGATAAGCAATACTACGAAGCGGCTCGGATCGATGCGGCGTCGCCGAATAAAATCCTTTGGCGGATCACCGTTCCGCTCATGTCGCCGCAGATTCTTTACATCATCATTACTTCCTTCATTGGCGCCTTCAAGGAATACACCGCGGTTGTCGGCTTATTCAATGGTCCGGGCACGACCAACGGGGACTACTCGATGTACACGATTGTCTATTATATTTACGAGAATCTCTCCAGCCACACGGCTTGGGCCGCGGCGGCGGCCGTCTTCCTCTTCCTGATTATTTTGGTCTTTACCGTGGTTCAACTTCAGGTGTCGAAGAAACGGGTTCACTATTGAGGAGGTCCATTATGGCAAACGCACAAATCAAAACGAAAACCTATGGCAACTTCCCGCCGGTCCGAAGCGAGGATCTTTCGCTTTCGATCGCCGAAAGCGGACGCACGGTCGAAAATATTCAGCACCGACAAAAAGTCTCGCGGATTTTCTCATCGTTCTTCACCTATTTGATCCTAGGGGTCTTGGCCCTCTTCGTGATCTTCCCGTTCTACTGGATGATCATCACTTCGCTCAAGACCAACGAAGAAGTCATTCAGCCGACCCAAACCTTCTTCCCTTCGATCGTCATGTGGACCAACTACGTCTACGTCTTCCAGGCTTTCCATTTCCTCACCTATCTTTGGAACACGATTGTGGTGGCGTTCTTCAGCACCCTCGGGACGCTGATCACGACGATTTTGGCCGCTTTCGCTTTCGCCCGGATGGAGTTCAAGGGCCGCGACGCCGTCTTCCTGATTTTCTTGATGACGATGATGATCCCCGGCGAAATGATGGTCATCAGCAACTACATCACGGTCGCGAGCTTTGGCTGGATCGGAACCCAGCAGACGCTCGGCCAAGCCTATTTGGCGATGATTGTTCCGTTCGTGGTTTCGGTGTTCTACATCTATTTGCTGCGGCAAAACTTCAAGCAAATCCCCAACGAACTCTATTTGGCGGCTAAGGTTGACGGCAAGAGCGACTGGTCCTTCCTTTGGAAGGTCATGGTTCCTTTGGCTGCCCCAACGCTGATTTCGATTGCGATTCTCAAATTCATGGGGACTTGGAACTCTTATGTTTGGCCGAACTTGGTCACCAAGAGCGCCGATTATCGCTTGATCTCCAACGGTCTGCGTGGTTCGGCCTTCCAAGACGTTGACACTGGGCGAACCAGCTTCGGTTATCAGATGGCGGGCACCGTCCTCGTCACCGTTCCGCTTTTCTTGCTTTTCGTCATTTTCCGGAAGTACATCATGCATGGCGTCGGCCGGGCGGGAATCAAAGGTTAGGAAGCACTTTCTTTACTTTGACATGCACGCGTGCGTGAAGTACGATTATGTGTTCGATTCAACATCATTAAAAGACAATTCAAATTAAGGAGGAAAAGTCTTAATGAAGAGAAAGTTATTCGTTGTGAGTGCCGTCGGGACGATGCTTTTGCTGGCTTCTTGCGGGACTACCCAAACCACCAAGTCAAGCAGTTCGGCCCCAGCGGCCAGTTCCGCTCCGAGTGAGTCATCTGCGACCACGAGCAGCATTGCTGACGCTGACAAGATTACCATCACCTACAAGTCAACCACGGGCAAGAATAACCAAACCCAGTTGAATGCGTACATTGACTCCTTCAATGCGGCCTATCCACAATACAAAGTCGTTTCCGATATCTACTCCGGCAGCTACAACGCCCTTAAAGATGACGTTGAAAAAGGCTTCTCGGCCGGGACTTACCCCGATTTGGTCCAATGCTACCCGGATCACGTCGCGGAATACATCAACTTTGGCAAAGCCGTCAAACTTGATCAATTCATCGACAGCACCGATGCCACGGTTGCCTTAAGCGCGGCGGACAAAGCGGACTACGTCACTTCGTTCATGACCGAAGGCACGATGTATCAGGTTACGGGCACCTATTCGCTCCCGAACTGCAAATCGACCGAACTCATGTTCTGGAACAAAGACGTTTTGACCAAATTGACCCTAAACACCGCCAATTGCGGCTACACTGTCAATGATGGCAACGCCCTCGGCCAATCTTATTTTGACAATTTGACTTGGGAAGAGCTCTTCAACAATCTTTGCCCGGCTATCGTCGCTTATAACGACAAACAAGATGCCGACCACAAGATTTTAAAGACTGACCAGGCTTATCATTCGGTTTTCGCTTATGATTCGGACGATAACCTCTTCATCACCTTGGCCGAGCAATACGGCTATAACTACACCTCGGTCAACACCACGACCGGCAAAGGCTCGGCTGACTTCAACAATGCCGATATGAAAGCCTTGCTGAAGACTTTCAATGCTGCTGCCAATAAGGGCTATATCATCTCGAAGGGCAGTGCCGGCGGCAACTACACCAACACTTACTTCACTTTGCAGAATACCCTTTTCTCAGTCGGTTCGACCGGTGGCGTCAAATATCAGTATGATTCCACTCACCCGATGGATGTCGGCGTCGCTCGCATTCCGCATGCCGCGGGAAAAGATGCGAAGGTCATTTCGCAAGGCCCGTCGGTTTGCGTCCTTGACCATGGCAATCCGGAACGCTCAAAAGGCGCTTATCTCTTCTGGAAATGGATGACGACCAAAGCCAATTCCGTCAACTGGGCCGTCAACTCGGGCTATATGCCGGTTCGGACTTCGGGCTATACCGATCCGGATTATTTAGCGACCGCCGACGAAACGCTTTTTGAGACGAAGACGCTCGACAAGGTTATGGCTCGTTCGGCTGCCTATACGGGCAAAGTCTTGAACGAAATGTTCACTTCGCCGGTCTTCATCGGCTCTTCGGCTTGCCGCAACGCCGGGTCAGCTTTGATGACCTACGCGCTTACTAAGGCAACCCATACCGATGCTGAGTGGGATGCCAAGTTCAACACCGCGTATTCGGACGCCACTAAGGAAATTCTCTAATCTTTCGTTTCGTCTTCATTTTGTAACAAGGACCAGCCCCAGGAGGGATTATCATGAAAAAAAGCCGCGTTTTAGCCACTTCCATGCTTTTCTTGGGGCTGGTTTCTTCTTTGGCTTCCTGCCAAACAAGCAACCCTTCTAAAACCTCGACGTTATCCGGTTCTACGGAGACTTCGACTTCCGGCGATACGATCACGATTCCCTTCTGGGAGACCAACGGCGCTGATTTGCTCACCGCTTTTAAGACGGCGGCGAGCCAATTCGCGGCTTTGGTCAAAGAACACGATGGCGTCAACGTCAACGTGGTTCCAAGCTATCAAGGGAGCTATGACGATGTCGAAGGCAATATCATCAAAGGCTTTGCGACTGGCGACGTTCCGACTTTGGCGGTGGCTTACCCCGATGCGGTGGCCAATTTCTTGGCAGCCGACATCAAAGATCGCGGTTATGTCGTGAATCTTTCCGATTTCATTGATGATCCCGCCATTGGCTTTGGCAAAGAAAGCTGGTTCGGCGACGGAGCGGTGAGCGACATCATTCCGGCCTTCTACGAGGAAGGCACGAAATACTCCAAAACAGGCGTCTATTCTCTTCCGTTTATGAAGTCGAGCGAAGTCATGTTCTACAACTATGGCAAAGTCGCGGCTTACGGAAAGAATTACACCCCAAAAGGCGCTTCTTCTCCGCTTTCGACCGCCGCTTCGATCAAAGCGTTCCTCGCCGATATGAGCTGGGATCAGTTGATCGATTTCTCGACTTACATCAAATCTCAGGATACGACCAATAGTTTGGTCGCGCCGATTTTCTACGATTCCGATTCGAACCTTTTCATTTCGCAATCCTATCAGCAGGACATTCCTTACCTCTCGATTGCTTCGGATGGCAAATGCTCGGTCGATTTCAATAACGACAGCGCCAAAACGATGGTGACGAAGCTCAAGGCCGCTCATGATGCGGGTTTGATCGAGACCAAAGGCACCAAGAACGTTTATGGTTCAAGCCTCTTCCTCGCTCAGCAAGTCCTCTTCTCGATCGGTTCGAGCGGTGGCACAGATTATCAAGATCCGGGTGATGCCTTCGTCGCCAATGCGGTCAAGGTGCCGTATGCGAATAACAAACCCGCCTATGTTTCGCAAGGGCCGACTCTTTGTGTCCTTCGAAATACCGGATTGAGCGATGAGGAAAATGCCAAACGGGTCAAATACGCTTGGAAATTCATCAAATATCTGACCTCGACCGAGCTCAATACTCGCTTGTGCGTCAATAATTCCGCAGGTTATACGCCGGTTCGGAAGTCTTCTTACACCACTGATGCCTACCAAACCTTCTTAAGCGAGACGGAAGATCAACTCTCTGGCAAAGCGGCCAGCGTGGTGGTGAACCAATTAAGCGATAAATACTTCACCACCCCCGCCGTCAAAGGCTCAAGCAAAGCCCGAGATGAAGTCGGCGGTATCATTACTCAGGTTTTCTTGGGTAAAAAGAGTGTCGACGATGCCTTTGCCTCGGCTTATCAACAAACCACTTTGAACACATGAAAACATCATTAAGCAAAATTGTCTTAGCCCTCTTGCTCCCGCTCGGAATTCTTTCATCCTGCGGTCAAGTCAATGCTTCGAGTTCCGCCGCCCAAAGTAGTGCTGGGGGGAACTCCGCCTCCAGTTCGGTCGCGACTGAAAAGGTCGATTATGCCCATAACGGGAGCGTCGTTCTCGATCATGATTATGCCGGCCACGATTTCTATACCGATGGCATTGGTCAAGTGACGTTAAAGACGCCGATTGATGGCGATACCGCTCACTTCGTTCCGAGCGTTACCACAACCTCAAGCGAAGCAATCAAAGCCCGTTTCTGGGGCATTGATACTCCCGAAAGCACGGGTCAAATTCAAGAGTGGGGGAAACCCGCTTCGAATTTCACAAAACAACAATTGACGGATGCCGATGCCAACGGCACGATTGTCGTTTCCTCGCCGTTTAGCGATTACAAGACGCCGGAGCATGATTCGACCGGAACCCGCTACGTTTCTTTGGTTTGGGTTAACACAACGGTTAAAAACGCGCCGTTTGGCAGTTTGACTTTGCTTAATCTTTATATCGTTCAAGAAGGCTATTCCTGGGTGAAGAACGTGACAGACATCCCCGCTTATTCGGAGACGTTCTACGCCGCTCAGAAGCAAGCTGAAGCGTTGAAGCTCCATCTTTTCGGCACCGAGCCGGATCCGACCTTCAATTACGGCGATTACCAAACCGTTTCGCTTCTCGATCTCAAAAACGCCGTCCTCGATGAGGTGACAGGCAAAACGACGAGCAATCCGTTCGACAACGCAAAAGTGACGATCTGCGGAACGGTCGCTGGCTTCCAGGCCCATACCCTTTATTTGGAAAGCTATTTTGATGCCACGACCGGTTCCACCAAAACCGGAGGCGAATACGCAGGCATCAACATCTATTGCGGCATGACCTCGATTCCGAGCAAATACACCAAACTCAACACTTACATTCAAGTTTCAGGCGTTTGCAGCGATTCCTCGACGTTTGGCTTCCAGATTTCCGGCACTAACTTCCCGAAAATCTCTTCGGGAGTGGCGGGCGAGGCCGAAGTCTTGATCGCGGCCGAGGACAACACCGAGCAATATTCGCTTTATAACTTCCGTTATAATGCGTACGAAGGAGCTTCGAGCGAAGCGAACATCAGCGTGATTTCGGAAGGCTCCTACGACAACCTCTATTGCGCGACGACCCTCTTGGGCAATCTCTATTGCTATTATGCCTATGATAGCGACGACAAGAGCGAGCACACACTCTATCTAAAGAGCGGCGATAGCACGGGCTCGGTTCTCTTCTTTGCCATCTACGTGACTTTCTCCTATCAGCCGGATCCTGATAATCCGCTTCTCACCTATGACGATGCGAGCAGATTTGTCGGGCATACTTACACGGTGAGCGGCATCTATGGCTATCATAAAACCTCATCCGGTCGGATCGCCTTTCAGATGATTCCGCGGAATTCGACGGATTTAATCGAGGTAAGTTAATGTATTGCTATCATTGCGGTTACCAAATCGACGAACAGAAGGTCGAGGCTAAAAAGCCCACCCGCGAGGTTGAAGCCTCTTCTTTCAAAGACACTCCCGAAGTTTCGTATGCCTGCCCGCGTTGCGGCTGGCTGATTCATCGGAAGGCGACCCCCGAAGAGCTCAAAGCCCTTTCAAGAGCCTCTCACGCCGAGATTCAGCGGGGCCGCAATTCGTTTGCCTCGGGCATGGGCGGCATTTGCCTTGGCGTCATCGCCTTGGCGCTGGCCTTGCTCTTCTTGAAGCTATCCTTTAAACCGGGCTTGCAGAATCAATTGGTTACCACCTGCCCCGAATTCTTTGTGTCGATGACCCTCTTTGCGGTGGCCTTTGGTTTCCTGAGTTACGGCATTGTCTTTGCCTTCCGTGGGCGTCACAAGATTCGCAAGTACGAGGCTTTGATCCGCGATTTGCATAACGAGACGTTCGTTCAGTAGTTTTTTGGATATTCAGCGGCCTCGCCGCTCAATATAAAGGCTTGTTCGTAAGAAAAGCCCAGCCGATTCCGCTTCCAACAGAACTAAAAGGAGGAAAAACATGAAAAAACGTTTAGTTCTTGTCTTTGCAGCCTCAGCCTTATTGGCTCTCGCTGGCTGTGGTAAATCTACCACATCTTCCGCCGCCTCATCCGCAGAGCAGTCGAGCGCCGCTTCCAGTGCGGAGAGCAGCGTTGTTGCTTCCTCATCCAGCAATCCATCGGTTGTGCTCACAGCGTTATCGATCACCAACAAGACCACGCTTCAAGGAGCTTGGTACGTCGGCCAGTCCCCGCGCTACATCACCCTTTCGACCGATCCGGTCGTTAACGTGGCCGCTTTATTGGCCTCGGGCGAATTAAAGGTCACCTCCTCTGACGCCACAATCATCAGTGTTCAGGGCCTTTATGTGAGCGCCGTCAGCGAAGGCACCGCGACGATCACCGTTGCCCTTGGTGGCAAAACGGACACCGTTGAAATATCGACTCACGATATTGCGAACGTGACGACCAACAAGATCAGCGACATTGCCGACGAGAAAACGAACTATAAGATTATTGGCAAGATCACCGCGGTTTTGAATTCGACCACTTATTTCATCGATGATGGCACGGGTGCCGTTGAAGTCTATGGCAACTCCTCCGTCACTCCGTCGGTGGGCAAGAACGTGGTCGTTTATGGCACGGTCTCGGCCTTCCATAACCTCTACGAATACGGCTCTAAGGCTTTGGTCTTGGAGAGCAAAGATACTGTTACTCCTCAAGATTCAACCACGCCGGTCGAACTCACCTCGACTATTCTCAAGAGCTGGACCGCGCTTAAGGCACCGGATCTCGTGAAGACCAAAGGCGTTTACAAGTTTACCGGAATTCAGAATCACGCGGGGAACTATGCCGCCTTCTCCATTGGCGGAATTGCTGTAGAACCCTCGGGCACCGACACCTACAAGGATGGCCACACTTATTCTGTGGTTTGCTATTTCGCCGGATCGGCCAGTTCTTATGTCAATGTTGGCGTGATTAGCATCAAAGATGAGACCAAGGTCCTTGCGAGCGCGAGCGCCACGAACATCTTGGTGAACGAAACTTCTCAAATCACCGCGACGGATGCGACGGATGCCAAAGCGACATTTACCTATGCTTCGGACAAGACTGACGTTGCGACGGTTGATACGACGGGCAAAGTCACCGCGGTCGCGGCTGGCACAGCCAAGATCACCGTTACTTCCTCAACGACGTACACCGTTGATGTGACGATCAACGTTTGCGCTGCGGTGAAAGCCAACGCCATCACGGCGAATGGCAATTACCAAGTGATTGGCAAAGTCACCTGCGTCACCACGAAAGGCTATATCGTTGATGACGGCACCGCTGGTGTCAGCGTCTACCTCGGCGCTAAACCGACTGTCAAGTTGAACGATTTGCTCTCGGTGACTGGCGTTGTGACGAACTACAATAACGTCTTCCAGTTTGGTTCGAGCGCCACGGCAAAGACTGTGACGACTGAGGTCACTCCGACTGTCGCCGCTGATTTGACGGATACGGTTGTGGCGGGCTGGAAAGCCTTGACGGCTCCGATCGTGTCGGGATCGCTTTATAAAGCGGTTGTCACTGATGGCAAAGATGGCGATTATGATGTCTTTGATTTCAATGGCATTAACGTTGAGCCGAACTATTCGAGCTTCACTCTCACCAAGGGCAAGCAGTATACGATCACGGGCTACTTTGGCGGATACAATTCGAAGTATGGCTATGCAGCCTTCTATCTTACGAGCGCGGTCGAATACATTCCGGATGTGGGCATTACGGCGGATAAGGCTGTTATCGCTGTCTCGGCCACTTCTTCATTGAAGGCCGTTGACAACACGGTGACGACTGCTGTGACTTGGACTTGGACGAGCGATAAAGAGTCGATTGCGACGGTTGCCGCTGATGCGACCGATTCGAGTGTTGCGACGGTTACCGGCGTGGCCATTGGCACCGCGGTCATTACCGCGACCTCGAGCAGTGGCAAGATGGGGACCTTGACGATCACCGTCGGCGTGCCGGCAACGGTTGGATCAACCACGATTGCTGATCTCCTCGCCAAAGGCAAAACGGATGATTATACGGTTGTGAAAGTCGGCGGCATCTTTGCCGAGACCCACGGCACTGCCAAATACGGGAACGGCTACCTGGTTGATCCCTCGACAGGCGACAGCATCCTTATCTATGGTTGCACGAAGACTGCGACTGGTTTAGTCAAGACCGATTCGGGCAAAGGCTACTACACTGGAGCTTTCACAAATCCGGGCGATTTTGACACGAAGGGTGTCACCGTTGGTTCCTATGTTGAGATGGAGGTCATTTATAAAGGTTCTTATAGCCCAGAAATTATGGGCGTTGTGACTTCCGAAGTTTTAGCGACTGACACTGCCTATACCTATAAGTACACTGCCAGCGCCGAGACTCCGACGAACGGAACCGTCGCTCTTAGCAAGAGCGCTGACCTTGCCTTCGGCGACGCCGTTACGATCACGGCTACCCCGGCAACGGGATATGTTGTTGATACCGTTGTGGTCGATCATGGCTTTGCTAAAGATACTTTGACCGCTGTCTCAGGCGTCTATTCCTTTGCGGCAAATGTTGTGAATAAGGTTTCTGTAACCTTCAAAGACCCGAACGCGAAAGCAACCTCGTTCACTTTGAATTCTGATAGTTTTGGCTTGACTGCAGTGTATTCAGATTACACTGATATTGCTGCTGATGTTAATGGGACCAATATTAAGCTCCAAGGCAAGCAACTTTATTTGGGATCCGGCCCGACTATTCAGATGCGCTATAAGAACAGCGTTGGAGGCCAAATGTACAACACTGTTGCTGTTCCAGGCAGCATTACCTCGATCGTTGTTACTTTATCTGCTGCGTATTCCAGCACAATTCTCACCGTTTCTGGCGGAACCGCGGCGATAACCGATGGTGTCTCGGCAACTGCAATTGCTGTTGCTGATTCTGGATGGGATTCAGCCAAGAAGGTTTATACTCTGACCTTCCAAGAATCCGCTGGTATTACTTTCTTCAATGTTGCGCATTCGACTACAAGTGGCGGTCTAAATATTTCTTCTATTGTTGTTAACTTTACTCCGGCCGCTTAATCTTCATAATATTCTTTGGCCTCTGCCTTACGGCGGGGGCCTTTTTCTAAAGAAAATCTAGCAGCACACGAAAGTG